>Ga0308164_10000228_pt1 | contig 129234 bp, 157 predicted proteins | sample PhyTR2_FD_201031 | JGI IMG/M metagenome (GOLD analysis project Ga0308164, IMG submission 201031) | Phyllosphere microbial communities from UC Gill Tract Community Farm, Albany, California, United States - DLSLT.R2 | ecosystem: Host-associated > Plants > Phyllosphere > Unclassified | place...
TACAACATCCTGCTGTGCTCGACCATCATCGAGACCGGCATCGACGTGCCCAGCGCCAACACCATCATCATCAGCCGCGCCGACAAGTTTGGCCTGGCGCAGCTGCACCAGCTGCGCGGCCGGGTGGGCCGCAGCTACCACCAGGCCTATGCCTATCTGATGGTGCCGGACTTGGACGGCCTGACCAAGCAGGCTGCGCAGCGCCTCGAAGCCATCCAGCAGATGGAAGAGCTGGGCAGCGGTTTTTACCTGGCCATGCATGACCTGGAGATCCGGGGCGCGGGCGAGGTGCTGGGCGACAACCAGAGCGGCAACATGATGGAGATCGGCTACCAGCTCTACAACGAGATGCTGTCCGAGGCCGTGCGCAGCTTGAAGGAAGGCAAGGAGCCCGACCTGCTCAGCCCCCTGTCTGCTGCCACCGACATCAACCTGCATGCCCCGGCGCTGCTGCCCAACGACTACTGCGGCGATGTACACCTGCGCCTGTCGTTCTACAAAAAGCTGGCGACTGCCAAGACCAGCGAGCAGATCGACCACCTGCTCGAAGAGATCGTGGACCGCTTTGGCAAGCTGCCATCGCAGGCCCAGACCTTGGTGGATGTACACCGCCTGCGCGTGCTCTGCGAGCCCTTTGGCGTGCAAAAGGTCGATGCCGCGCCCGGTGTGATCAACATTACCTTCCACCCCAACCCGCCGATCGAGCCGATGACCATCATCGGCCTGATCCAGAAGAACAAGGCCATCAAGCTGGCGGGCAACGACAAGCTGCGCATCGAGCGCGCGCTGCCCGAGGTCAAGGACCGCGTGCAGATGGTGCGCGATGTGGTGCGCAGCCTGGGCAAGCCCGTTTCGGCCGCTCCGACCGCTGTGGCCACGGCCTGAGCGGCCTTTGCCCATCCCGCAGCCCGTTTATCATTCCCCTACCCTCACCCCTCAAAAGCTCCCATGAGTGCCTCTACCGAATTCGCCCCTGGCCTGACGATCCAGAACCTGGCCACGCCGCAAAAGCTGTCCGACTACAAGCTGATCGCGTTCGACATGGACTCGACCCTGATCACCATCGAGTGCATCGACGAGATCGCCGACATCACCGGCAAGAAGGCCGAGGTGGCGGCGATCACCGAAGCGGCGATGCGCGGCGAGATCACCGACTACAAGGACAGCCTGCGCCAGCGCATGGCCCTGCTCCAGGGTGTGCCCATGGCCGCGATCGAGCGCGTGCTGCAAGAGCGCCTGACCCTGACCCCCGGCGCCAAGACCCTGGTAGATGCGGCGCATGCGGCCGGCCTCAAGGTGCTGCTGGTCTCGGGCGGCTTCACCTTTTTTGCCGACCATGTCAAAAGCCTGCTGGGCATCGACTTTGTGCGCGCCAACCAGTTCGAGGTCAAGGACGGCCAGCTGACCGGCGGCCTCATCGACCAGAGCTGGGGCGATATCTGCGACGGTGAAGAAAAGCGCAGCACCGTGCTGGGCCTGGCGTCGCTGATGGGCATCACGCCCGAGCAGGTGATTGCCGTGGGCGATGGCAGCAACGACCTGCCGATGATGCGGGCCGTGGGCCTGTCGGTCGCCTTCCACGCCAAGCCGCGCGTGCGCGCCGAAGCCAAGGTGGCGATCAACACCGGCGGGCTCGATCGCCTGCTGGAAGTGCTGGGCTGATAGCCCCGGCCGATCCGGCCGCACAACAACGGGAGCCATGTGCTCCCGTTTTCCGTTCTGTCCCAGCCGCTGGGCCATCTCATCTAAAACCCCAACACCCAACCCCAGCTTAGGCAGCGCGCCCTGCCGCCAGGGCCCAAGCACCCTACACTCAGTCACTTGCATGTAACACCAAGTGAAGCGCTATGAACACCCGCTCCTGGCTGGAAAAGCTGGTCGCATTCGACACCACCAGCCGCAACTCCAACCTCGCCCTGATCGAAACCGTGCGTGACGCACTGGCCCTCCAGGGTCTGAAGGCTGAGCTGATCCACTCACCCGAAGGCGACAAGGCCAACCTGTTTGCCACCCTGCCTGCCGATGACGGCAGCACCCAGGGCGGCATCGTGCTGTCGGGCCACACCGATGTGGTGCCGGTCGACGGCCAGAACTGGGACAGCGATCCCTTCAGCCTGACCGAAAAGGAAGGCCGGCTCTACGGCCGTGGCAGCGCCGACATGAAGGGCTTTATCGCCGCATCGGTCGCGCTGGTGCCCGAGTTCCTCGCCATGCCGCGCAAAAAGCCCATCCACCTGGCGCTGTCGTATGACGAGGAAGTGGGCTGTGCAGGCGCCCCGGTGATGCTGCGCGCCTTGAAGGCACGCGGTCAGCAGGCCGATGGCTGCGTGGTGGGCGAGCCCACCAGCATGCAGGTGGTGGTCGCGCACAAGGGCATCAACCTGTACCGCTGCAAGGTGCATGGCAAGGCAGCGCATTCGTCGCTGACCCCCAAGGGCTGCAATGCCATCGAGTACGCCGCACGCCTGATCTGCCATATCCGCGATGTGGCCGACCAGTTCAAGGCCAACGGCCCCTATGACGAGTTCTATGACGTGCCGTTCACGACCATGACCACCAACCAGATCTCGGGCGGCATCGCCGTAAACACCATCCCCGAGCTGTGCGAGTTCAACTACGAGTTCCGCAACCTGCCGGGCATGACGGCCGAGAGCATCCAGGCCAAGGTGCAAAGCTATGTGACCGGCGAGCTGCTGCCGCGCATGCGCCGCGAGTTTGCCGATGCCCGCATCGACATCGAAACCGGCCCCGCCGCCCCCGCGCTGGAAGCGAGCGAGCAAGCGGCCATCACCGCGCTGGTGCGTGCGCTGACCGCCGACCAGGCCACGCGCAAGGTGGCCTATGGCACCGAGGCAGGCCTGTTCCAGAACCTGGGCATCCCCACCGTCGTCTGCGGCCCCGGCAATATCGAGCAGGCGCACAAGCCCAACGAGTTTGTCGAGATCAGCCAGCTCGAGGCCTGCGAGCGCTTCCTGCGCAAGCTGGGCCAGTCGCTCTGATTTAAAATACGCACTGCGGCTGCAAGGCTTGCCACCGAGCCCACCCTGCCCCAGGGTGGGCTTTTTATCTTCTGCCAGAAACCGGCGCCAGCGAATGCTGCTGCAGCCTTCACGTACCATTGCGCCCATGAGCACCCAATACGAAGCCCTCAAAGCCCCCGAGCTGTACCTCAGCGCCTTCCAGGTAGAGCCCCCTGCAGAGATGGGCGAGCGCAAGATGACGCCGCGCCGGCCCGGCTTCTTTATCACCACCAGCCTGACAGGCGCCACCGATGCCGAGAACGCCGCGCGCAAGGCGGCCCTGGCCGAGCAGGCTGCTGCAGAAGCGGCAGCGAGCGGCGCCCCCGCCGATGCCGAGCCCGCGCCCGCTGCTGCGCCGCTGGTCACACCCCGCCTGCTGGTGCCCGCGCAATGGGGCCTGGTGCCGCACTGGGTCAAATCGGCCTCCGATGGCCAGCTGCGCGCCACCAAGCTGGTGAATGTCAAATCCGACAACGCCTCCACCAGCACCGCCTTTCGCGATGCCTGGCTGAACAACCAGCGCTGCATCGTGCCGATGATGGCCTTTGTCACCGACGACTACCGCACCGGCAAGGCCAAGCCCACGCGCATTGCCCGCGTTGACGGCCTGCCGATGGGTGTCGCCGGCATCTGGTCCCGCTGGACCGACGACAACGGCACCGAGCTGCTCAGCTACGCGATCATTACCGTCAACGCCAATGCCCATGCGCTGATGAACCGCTACCAGCAGCCCGGCAACGACAAGACCATGCCCGCCATCCTCAACGAAGGCGCCTATGACGCCTGGCTGCGTTCATCGGCCTACAAGGCCAAGGAATTTCTGCGCGCCTACCCCGCGCAAAAGCTGCTGGCCAACCCGGTCGAGAAGGGCCGCAAGAATCCGCTGGGGATTTGATGCATGGCCAGGCGCATTCACAACGTCGTAGCCCGCCAATAGCTTCAAGCCAAGCCGCGCAACCTATAGTTGGCAGAGTTCCCATGACATGCTGCTCTCCATGTTTCGTTGGCTGACCTCTCTTCTTGTACCCAACTCCGCTGCGGATACGGCAGCCCGGCTGCCTGTCGCTGCGGCCCAGATTGCCATGTCTCAGGGCGAGCCACTCGTCCCGGCCTCCGTCATGCAGGATGCCAACGGGCTGCCCCTGTTCGACTGGTCTGCGGTGTCCGAATGGGTTTCGCATCTGCCAGACACTGAGGACCAAGCCCAGGCCTGGAGCATGGCAGAGCGCGCTTGGTTTGACCATCTGTCCATAGCGCTGGGGCCAGACTTTCGGGTGCGCGAATATGGCACGGCGCTCCTGCTGTCCAACCTCGATCCTGTGGTCGCCAAGGCCATGTTGAGCTACATCGATAAAAGCGCCCAGCGGATCCTGCAGGTGCTGGAGGGTGTGGCCGAGATACCGCTCTGGGGCCATGATCTGGTCATCGTGTTCCAGGACAAGGAGAGCTATTACCGCTATGTCGCGCACTATTACCCGGACGAGGGTGAGTATGCGGAAAGCAGCGGTATGTACATCCAGGCGGGGTGCGGGCATTTTGTGACCATGGCCGACAGCCTCCAAGCGCTGGAGCCTGTCATCGTGCATGAACTCACCCATGCCTACGTCCACCACTTGCCGCTGCCTACCTGGCTGAACGAAGGCTTGGCCGTCAATACCGAGCAGCGCCTGAGTCCGGCGGCAGGCATGCGCCCAGACCTTCCCAAAATGCATGCACGCCACCAATCGTTCTGGAATGCCGAGCGCATCCAGTCCTTCTGGAATGGCCAATCGTTCTCGCAAACTGGTGCCTCGAACGAGCTGTCCTACGATTTGGCACGCTTGCTGGTGGCCCACTTGGCGGCGGATTGGACAGCCTTTCGCCACTTTGCGCTGCAGGCCCACCAGCAAGATGGTGGCGCCCATGCGGCGAGCGACTGCCTGGATATTGCCTTGGGTGCCTTGGTGTGTGCGCTGCTTGATCGGGAGCCATCGCCCGATTGGGAGCCTAAACCTGCTTTGTGGACCTCCGTGGAATAGCGTCAGCGGTTCCGTCAACTGCCGCAAGCCCAAGATCGCAGATCGATCACCCACGCGGATGGTGCTGGCTGTGCAGCACCTTGAGGCGCTCGCGCGCCACATGGGTGTAGATGGTGGTGGTGGAGATGTCGGCATGGCCCAGCAGCAGTTGCACGACGCGCAGATCGGCGCCATGGTTGAGCAGGTGCGTGGCAAAGGCGTGACGCAGCGTGTGGGGCGAGAGCGGCGCAGTGATGCCAGCGCGCTGCGCATATTTCTTCACGATCATCCAGAACGCAACCCGCGTCATGCCGCTGCCGCGCTGGGTGACAAACAGGTCCGCGCTTTGCCGCCCGGCCAGAATGGCGGGCCGGCTCTCGGCCAGGTACTGCTCCAGCCACTGCTGGGCCACCTGGCCAAAGGGCACCAGCCGCTCCTTGCTGCCTTTGCCCACCACGCGCACGATGCCGTCGGCCAGGCTGAGCTGCACGCTTTGCAGCTCCACCAGCTCCGACACGCGCAGGCCGCTGGCATACATCAGCTCCAGCATCGCGCGGTCGCGCAGGCCCAGCGGGTTGCCGGCGTCGGGCGCTTCGAGCAGGGCCTCCACCATGGCCGAGGTCATCGTCTTGGGCACGCGCAGCGGCTGGCGCGCTGCCAGCATGCGCAACGTGGGATCGGCGCTGATCAGCGACTCGCGCAGCGCCCAGTGGAAAAAGCGCCGCAGCACTGTGAGGCGCCTGTTGGCCGTGCTGGCCTTGTCGCCCATGCGCGTGGCAAAAAAGGCCTGCAGCTGGGCCTCATCGCTGCGCTCGAGCGCCTGGCCGCGGTGCTCCTCGGCCAGCCACTGGCCGTAGAGCGCCAGGTCGCGCCGGTAGGCCGCCAAGGTGTTGCGCGCCAGGCCGTCTTCGAGCCACACCGCATCGATAAAGCGGTCAATCACCGGGTGCGCCGCTGCAGTGCGGGCCGGGTCGGCGGCAGGAGCTGAAGGGGCTATCGGGGGTTTTGCAGATCGTGGAGCGCTTGCCATGCCCGGCATCATGGCATGAAAAAAGCCGCCGGCTTGCGCGGGCGGCTTGGGACTTTATGAGTCGGGATCAGTCCAGCTTCAGGTCCTGCTTCTTGACCACGTCCTTGTAGACGTCGAACTCGGCCTTGATCTGCTCGGCGAACTGCTCGGGCGTGTTGCCCACCACCAGCGAGCCGGTGTCTTCGATGCGCTTCTTCACCGCAGGGTCGGCCAGCACCTTCTTGGTGGCGGCATTGATGCGGTCCACCACATCCTTGGACACGCCCTTGGGCGCGAGGATGCCGTAGAAAGCCATACGGTTCACCGGCTCCAGGCCCACTTCCTTGAAGGTCGGCACATTGGGCAGCACCGCCAGGCGCTCGGGCGCGGCCACGACGATAGGCACCAGACGGTTGTCCTTCACAAAAGGCAGGGTTGAGGGCAGGTTGTCCAGGATCATGTTGACCTGGCCGGCCACTGTGTCGTTGAGTGCCGGGCCCGCACCGCGGTAGGCGATGTGGGTCATCTGGATGCCGGTCAGGCTCTTGTACAGCTCCATCAGCATGTGCTGGATGCCGCCGGTGCCGGACGACGAGTAGGCGTACTTGTTGGGGTTCTTCTTGAGCTCGGCCTCGAACTCCTTGTAGTCCTTGGCTGGGAACTTCGGGTTCACCGCAATGATGTTGGGCGTAGCCGCCACATTGATGATGGGCGTGAAGTCCTTGATCGGGTCGTAGGAGATCTTGGGGTTGATCGCCGGGTTGGTGGCCACCGTAGAGACGGTCGCAATACCCAGGGTGTAACCGTCGGCCGCTGCGCGCACCGTTTCCACCGCACCGATGGTGCCGCCCGCACCACCCTTGTTGTCCACCACCACGGGCTGGCCCAGCTCCTTGCCCAGGGGGTCAGCGATCACGCGCGCAATGATATCGGTGGTGCCGCCAGCTGCAAAAGGAACGATCAGGCGAATGGGCTTGTTAGGGTATTTTGTATCGGCCAGAGCGCCAGTGCTCAAGGTGGCTGCGGCAGCAGCGATCAAGGTCAGGCCCACGAGAGAGCGACGTTGCATGATGAATCTCCTCATTTGAAATGGTGTGGCCGTCGTTCGCGTGCCGGTGGATGACCCGCATGGCGCACGGCCACGTAATGCTTTTTCAGCACAGCGCGTTTATACCGGATTAATACGTCCGCAACCGTGCTGCAACCGCACAAAAAGCGCGTGATTTCCCTAGGATTTCCCTAGAAAAGCGCACGCGCTTTGAGGCAGAACAGACGAGGGACGGGGATCAGTCCAGCTGGATGCCCTGCTTGTCCACCACCGCCTTGTAGGCCGCGTATTCGTCTTTCATCTGCTGGGCAAACACCTCAGGCGTCGTGCCCAGAATGTCCGAGCCGGTCTCTGCGATGCGCTTTTGCACGTTCGGGTCTTCCAGCGCCTTTTTGGTGGCCGCGTTGATTTTGTCAACTATCTCCTTGGGCAGGTTCTTGGGGCCGACGATGCCGTAATAGGCACTGCGGTTGACCACGGGAACGCCCACTTCGGTGAACGTGGGGATGGACTCCAGCCCGGCCACGCGCTTGGGCGCGGCGACCACGATGGCGCGCAGGCGCTTGTCGCGGATAAAGGGGTAGGCCGAGGGCAGGTTGTCAAAAATCATGTTGACCTGGCCGGCGACCGTGTCGTTCAGCGCTGGGCCACCGCCCCGGTAGGGAATGTGCACTACGTTCACGCCGGTTTCGGACTTGAGCATTTCCATCAGCAAATGGGCAATGCTGCCGGTGCCGGGCGTTGCATACGAGTACTTGCCGGGGTTCTTCTTGAGCTCGGCAATGAACTCCTGGTAGTTGGTGGCCGGAAAGCTCGGGTGCACCGCAATCACATTGGGTGTGGCCGCCACATTGATGATGGGTGTGAAATCGCGCTGCACGTTGTAGGGCATCTTGGGGTTGACGGCCGGGTTGGTGGCTGTCGTCGACACCGTCGCGATGCTCAGCGTGTAGCCATCGGGCTGGGCACGCGCGGCTTCGGCCGCGCCCACGGTGCCGCCGCCACCGCTCTTGTTGTCCACCACCACCGGCTGGCCGAGGGCCTTGGACAGCGGCTCCGAGATCACGCGCGCCACGATGTCGGTGGTGCCGCCTGCGGCAAACGGCACGATCAGGCGGATGGGCTTGTTGGGATAGGGATCAGCGGCCAGGGCAGCACTGCTGCCCAGCGCCAGTGCCATGGCCAGGCACAGTCGGCGGTTCATCATGGTGGAGGTCTCCTCGGGATCTGGGGCGCTGGCTGGGGCCAGCTTGAACGTAGCTCCCATGCTAGCGGTGTTGCCTGGCGGTTCTGCCCCAAAGCGCGCCGCAGATGGCCCGTGTTTTCCCGCATCGGGGCGGCGGATAGCGCAATTGGCAACTGCTTTGGCAGGGCTTGCACCCAGCAGCATGCTTACCGCCGCGACAGCGATTGGGCCGCAGCGAACGCCCTTCCGCTATGCTTGCGCCGGTGAACTACGCCCAACTGCTTTTCCCTGATTTCTCGCTGATCCTGATCGGCTACCTGGTCTGCCGCTACACGGCGCTGAACCGGGCCATCTGGCAGCCGGTGGAAAGCCTGGTGTACTACTTCCTCTTTCCCACCTTGCTGTTCTATTCGATCATCAGAAGCCCGATCGACTGGCACGGCACCTCCAACCTGATGCTGGCCGGCGTGGCCACGGGCCTCGTCGCGGTGGCCCTGACCTACACCCTGCCGCGCTGGCCCTGGCTGGGCCGGCGGGTGGACAGCCGCGACGCCGCTGCCAGCGCGCAGATCGCGTTTCGCTTCAACTCCTTCATCGGCCTGGCGCTGGCCGACCGGCTCGCCGGCCCCCAAGGCCTGCAGCTGATCTCGGTGCTGATTGGCGTCTGCGTGCCCATGTTCAATATTGCTGCCGTCTACCCGATGGCCAAGGGCTCGCAAAATGGCTTTATGCGCGAGCTGCTGCGCAACCCGCTGATTGTCGCCACGCTCACGGCCCTCATCTGCAACCTGCTGGGGCTGCGCCTGCCCGCCATCGTCGAGCCCACCGTCGCCCGCATCGGCCAGGCCTCCATCGTGCTGGGCCTGATGTCGGCGGGCGCCGGCATGCAGCTGGGACTGCTGGCGCGCGGCAAGCTGCTCAGCGGCGCAGTGCTGGCCATCCGCCACTTTGTCACGCCGCTGATTGCGCTGTGCATGGCCCACTGGCTGGCGCTGTCGGCCCAGCAGGCCGCCATTTTGCTGATCTTCTCTGCCTTGCCGACCGCATCGACCTGCTATGTGCTGGCCGCCCGCATGGGCTACAACGGCGCCTATGTCGCGGGGCTGGTGACCTTGTCCACCATCTGCGGCGTGGCCAGTCTGCCGTTTGCACTCAGCCTGCTGGGCTGGTGGCCGGTTTAACAACGCGGCCTGCCAAGGCCATCGGTTAAGCTCGGCGGCTATGGAGAAAACCATTGATTCCGCACGCCGCCATAGCCTCCAGCGCCTGGCGCTCATCCCCTTTCTGGGCCTGGCCGCAGCCGGGCTGGCCGCCTGCAGCAAAAAGGCGCCACTCGCCGCTGCGCTGCCCGCTGGCGCCACGGTGCTCGCATTGGGCGATTCGCTGACCCAGGGCGTCGGCGCCAGCGCCGCGCAGTCCTACCCGCAGTTGCTGGCCGAGCGCACCGGCTGGAACGTCATCAATGCCGGCATCTCCGGCGAAACCAGCAGCCAGATTGCGCAGCGCCTGCCGCAGCTGTTGGAGACCCACCAACCGGCCCTGGTGATTGTTTGCGCCGGCGGCAATGACTGGCTGCGCCGCCAAAGCGCGCAAGCGGCCCAGGCACAGATCGCCAGCATGCTGCAGCAATGCAAGGCCCAGCACATTGCCGTGTTGCTGGTGGCGGTGCCCGAGTTCAGCATGAGCGCCGCGTTGACCGGCCGCATCCAGGACCACCCGATCTACGAGGCGCTGGCCAAGGACGAGCAAGTACCCTTGCTCGCCAAGGCATGGAGCGAGGTGCTGGCCAACGACGCGATGCGCGCCGACCAGGTGCATGCCAATGCGGCGGGCTATGCGCGCTTTACCGAACTGCTGGTCGCGCAGCTCAAGGCCTCGGGCTTTCTCAGCGCCTGAGAACCTGTTCTAAGCGCCGATCGCAGCGCCATCAGGCGCTGTGCGCTGGCCCAGCCCCCAGGCCACATGCTCGCGCACCATGGCGCTGTCGTGGCCCGCGCGGCTGTGCAGCGCCTGCGCATAGCGCGCCTCGCCCGTCTGGCGCCAGGCATTGCCCAGCGCAACGGCAATATTGCGCAGCCAGCGCGCATGGCCGATGCGGCGTATGGGGCTGCCCTCGGTGATGCGCAAGAACGTCGCCTCGTCCCATGCAAACAGATGGGGCAGCTGCTGGTCCATCAGCGCGCCGCGCGCATCAAAATCGGGCAGCGCCGCACGCTGGGCAAACTTGTTCCAGGGGCAGGCGAGCTGGCAGTCATCGCAGCCGTAGATGCGGTTGCCCATGGGGGCGCGAAATTCTTCCGGAATGGCGCCATCGAGCTCGATCGTCAGGTAGGAGATACAGCGCCGCGCATCGACCGATTGCGGCGCCACGATCGCCGCCGTCGGGCAGACATCGATGCAGGCCGTGCACTGGCCGCAATGCGCAGTCACCGGCGCAGTCGCCGGCAAGGCGATATTGACAAAGATCTCACCGAGAAAAAACATCGAGCCGGCATCGCGGCTCAGCACCAGCGTGTGCTTGCCGCGCCAGCCCTGGCCGCTGCGGCTGGCCAGTTCGGCCTCCAGCACGGGGGCCGAATCGGTGAACGCGCGGTGCGCCAGGTTGTGTTCGCCAAGCGCTGCATCGATGCGCTCGGCCAGCTTTTGCAGCCGGTTGCGCACCACCTTGTGGTAGTCACGGCCCCGGGCGTAGACGCTCACCAGCCCCTCGCCAGGCCTGGCATGGCGCTCCCACTCCAGCCGCTGCCAGTCGGCAGGGGTGTTTTGCGGCAGATAATCCATGCGTGCTGTAATCACGCTGAGCGTGCCGGGCACCAGCTCGGCCGGCCGGGCGCGCTTGAGGCCATGGGCCTGCATGTAATGCATCTCGCCATGGAAACCTTTTTCCAGCCACTGCATCAATCCAGTTTCCGCCGTCGACAAATCCACGCCTGCCACGCCGATTTGGGAAAATCCCAGCTCCAGCGCCCAGTCGTTGATCTGTTGAATGAAAGTGGGATCAGCGGCGTCCATGTGCTGCCATTGTAAAAAACCTGAGGGCCCGCGCGGCCCGGGAACGACATTTTGAACGCTACTGCCAGCCCCTCCTACCCCGCGCTCCACCTGGTCTGGAAAGACGAGCGCGATACGGAAGCCTTTGCCGCGCGCCTGGCCGCGCAGGCAGCGCTGTCGAATGTTTACCTAACTTTGCATGGCGATCTGGGCGCGGGCAAAACCACCTTGGTGCGCCACCTGCTGCGTGCGCTGGGCGTGCAGGGCCGCATCAAAAGCCCCACCTATGCGGTGGTCGAGCCCCATGAAGGGCGCGACTTCCCCATCTGGCACTTTGACTTCTACCGTTTCGACGATCCGCGCGAATGGGAAGACGCCGGCTTCCGGGATATTTTTGCCAGCCCCGGCCTGAAAGTGGCAGAATGGCCGCAGAAGGCTGCAGCGGTAACACCCATTGCCGATGTAGCTATCAGTATTGAAGCAATCAACGAATCAGAACGCCAGGTGCATCTGCAGGCCTTCACCCCGGCAGGTGCCGCCATCGTCCAAGGGTTTTCAGCGTGAGCGACACCCCGCAATATCTCCCAGCCTCTGCCCCTTTCACCACCGCTGACGGCGCGCCCGCCAGCCACCACGGTCTCTCGCGCCGCGATCTGCTGCGCGGCGGCAGCCTGGTGCTGCTGCTGGGCAGCAGCCACCTGGCCTTTGGCGCCAGCATCGTTGCAGTTCGCCTCTGGCCCTCCAAGGACTACACCCGCGTCACGATCGAGTCCGACACCCCTCTCAAGACCGAGCAGCGCTTTGTGCCCGAGCCGCCGCGCCTGGCAGTCGATATCGAAGGGATCGATCTCAACCCCGCGCTGCGCGAGCTGGTGGCCAAGGTCCGCTCGGACGACCCCAATATCGCCGGCATCCGCGTGGGCCAGAACTCGCCCAATGTCGTGCGCCTGGTGATCGACCTTAAGCAGGAAGCCAAGCCCCAGGTGTTTACGTTGAAGCCGGTCGCCCCCTACCAGCACCGCCTGGTGCTGGACCTGTACCCGGCCAAGCCCAGCGATCCGCTCGAGAGCCTGATCACCGAGCGCATGATGGAAAACAGCCACAGCGCCGTGGCCGCAGCGCCAGCCCCTGTACCCCCGCCTGCAGCCGGCGGCAGCCTGCCGCCGTCGGTAGCCGCTGCGATTGCCGGCGACCCGCCCGCGCCCGCTGCACTGGGCACCGTGGTGGCCGCCACCCCACCCTCGCCAGCAGCCGCCGCCCAAGCCGCTGACCCGCTGGCCGAGCTGATTGCCAAGAGTGGCAACCGCCCGGTGGCACCCCCGGTTGCACCGGTCGCGCCGCCGCCCACCGTCGTGGCTGCAGCACCTCCTCCGCCCCCGCCGCCGCCACCTCCTCCACCGCCCGCACGCGGCCGCCCGGCATCGCGCACCGACCGCCTCATCATCGTCGCGCTCGACCCTGGCCATGGCGGTGAAGACCCTGGCGCCACCGGCCCCAGCGGTATCCGCGAAAAAGACATTGTGCTCAAGATCGGCCATATGCTGCGCGAGCGCATCAACAACAGCAGCGTGGGCGGCAACCCGATGCGCGCGTTCATGACACGCGATGCCGACTTCTTTGTGCCGCTCAACACCCGGGTCGAAAAAGCCCGCCGTGTGCAGGCCGACCTGTTCATCAGCATCCATGCCGATGCGTTCACCAAGCCATCGGCCAACGGCGCCAGCGTGTTTGCGCTGAGCGAGCGCGGCGCGACCAGCTCGGCCGCGCGCTGGCTGGCCAACAAGGAGAACCAGGCCGACATGGTGGGTGGCCTGAACGTGGCCGGCGTCGGCAGCAGCGATGCCCATGTGCAGCGCGCGCTCCTGGACATGAGCACCACCGCGCAGATCAATGACAGCCTCAAGCTCGGCACCCATGTGCTGGGCCAGTTGGGCCAGTTCGCCCGCCTGCACAAGCCCCGCGTGGAGCAGGCCGGTTTTGCCGTGTTGAAGGCGCCCGACATCCCCAGCGTGCTGGTCGAGACCGCCTTCATCAGCAACCCCGAAGAAGAGGCCAAGCTGCGCACCACCGCCTACCAAAACCAACTCGCTGACGCCATCATGCGCGGCATCCAGGCTTATTTTGCGAAGAACCCGCCGCTGGCGCGCAACCGCACGGTATAAGCTTCGATCCACCTTTGCAGCCACAAAAAAGGGACCGCCTCGGCGGTCCCTTGCTCATCGTGCAGTCGCTGCTCAGACGGCGCCAGCGGCCTTCTCGTTCCTGCCGGCGCGCCAGGCGCCAAAGATGGCCAGCAGGCCAGGCACGAGGATCAGGCCCCAGATGATCTTCTCCAGGTTGGCCTTGACCCAGGGCAGGTTGCCAAAGAAGTAGCCCGCCGCGCAGATGCCAAATACCCAGATGGCCGCGCCAATCAGGTTGTAGGCAATGAACTTGGCACGGTTCATGTTGGCAACGCCCGCGACAAAGGGCGCAAAGGTACGCACAAATGGCATGAAGCGCGCCAGGATGATGGTGATGCCGCCATAGCGCTCGTAGAACGCATGGGCCTTGTCAAAGGCCTTGCGGTTGAACCAGCGCGAGTTCTCCCACTTGAACACCTTGGGCCCCAAATGGTGGCCGATCTGGTAATTGCATTGGTCGCCGAGGAAGGCCGCCGCAAACAGCAAGCCGGTGGCCAGCGGAAAACTCATCAGCCCCGCGCCGCACATGGCGCCGACGATGAACAGCAGCGAATCGCCGGGCAAGAAGGGCATCACCACGACACCGGTCTCGACAAAGACGATCAGAAACAGCAGCGCATAGACCCACATGCCGTAGGTCGTTACAAAAGCTTCCAGGTACTTGTCGACATGCAAGATGAAGTCAATCAAATGCATGCCTGCATCGATGAACCAGCTGAAGAATTCCAAAACACAACCTCTCTACACAAAAACCGCAGCGGTCATGAAACCCTGCGGCAAACCATCTGGATGCCACCCTCCCAGCCCTCAGAGGCACAGCCCCAGAGCCCAAAGTGGCGATTGCACACTTTACCCCGAATGCCAGGCGGCTTTGCCTAAAATCCCTGCATGACCGCTGATACCGCACCCGCCACCCTTGACCCGGCAGACGCCCCCAACGACGCCCTGACGCCTGCAGCCGACAGTGGCAGCAGCGCGGCGCCCGCGCGCCGACCCATCCAGGATCTGCCCGATGAGCTGGTCAGCCAGATTGCGGCCGGCGAGGTGGTCGAGCGCCCCGCTTCCGTCGTACGCGAGCTGGTCGACAATGCGCTCGATGCGGGCGCCACCAGCATCACCGTGCGCCTGCTCGCCGGTGGCGTGCGGCTGATCACCGTCGAAGACGACGGCTGCGGCATTCCGCGCGAAGAGCTGCCCATTGCGCTGCGCCGCCACGCGACCAGCAAGATCCGCAACCTGCATGACCTCGAATCGGTAGCCACCATGGGTTTTCGGGGCGAGGCGCTGGCTGCCATTGCCTCGGTGTCGGAGATGAGCGTGCTCTCGCGCCCCGCCCAACAAGAGTCCGCCTACCTGCTCGATGCCCGCAGTGGCGAGCTGCGCCCCGCCGCCCGCAACCCCGGCACGACGATGGAGGTCAAGGAGCTGTTTTTCAGCACGCCTGCGCGGCGCAAGTTCCTGAAAACCGATGCCACCGAGCTCGCCCATTGCGTCGAGGCCGTGCGCCGCCATGCGCTCACCCGCCCGGGCGTGGGCTTTGCGATCTGGCATGAGGGCAAGCTGGTGGAACAATGGCGCGCCACGCTGCCGCCCCGCAACGATCAAGACCAGCCCGACGACGCTGCCTGGCAGCAGCTGGAGCAGCGCGCGATGGACAAGCGCCTGGCCGATGTGCTGGGCCCCGATTTTCTCGAGCAATCGATTGTTGTGAACTACCAGGCTGGCCATGTGCAGGTGCGCGGCCGCGCGGGTCTGCCCGATGCCGCTCGCTCGCGTGCCGACCAGCAGTTCTGCTATGTCAACGGCCGCTTTGTGCGCGACAAGGTGCTCACCCATGCGGCCCGCGCCGCTTATGAAGATGTGCTGCACGGCCACCGCCAGCCGGTCTATGCGCTCTATATCAGCCTCGATCCGATGCGCGTCGATGTGAATGTGCACCCGACCAAGATCGAGGTGCGCTTTCGCGATAGCCGCGAGGTGCACCAGGCGGTGCTGCATGGCGTGGAGAACGCGCTGGCCGCCCCGCGTGCCCAGCAGTTGCTGGATGCAGCGGCCGCCGCACCCACAGCCGCCGCTGCGGGCCAGCCCACCGCCTTGCCCGGCCAGGCCTATGCGCCAGCCCCCCAGGCACAGACTGCGATGCGCTTTGAGGCCCCGCCCCGCGTCAACGGCCTGCAGGCGCTGCAGCAAACGGCTGCGCTCTGGGGCCAGGGCGGGGGCGCTGCAACGCCGGATGCAGCGCTGGCAGGCATGTCCAGCAACACAGCGACCAGCATCGATGCCACGCCCTGGCAGGTGCAGGAAGCGAGCCCGCGCTGGAACCCGCAACCCGCTGCCGGCGCGATGGCCGCCGGCGCGCCGCTGGTGCCCACCCTGCCTCCGGAATCTGCCGACAACCCCTGGCCGCTGGGCCGCGCCGTGGCGCAAATCCATGGGGTCTATATCCTCGCAGAAAACGCCCAGGGCATGGTCATTGTCGATATGCATGCCGCCCATGAGCGCATCGTCTACGAGCGCCTCAAAAGCCAGCTCGATGACGGCGATGCCAACAGCGCCATTGCCAGCCAGCCGCTGCTGATTCCCGCGACCTTCTCGGCCACACCCGAAGAAGTGGCCACCGCCGAAGACCACAGCGAGACCCTGGCCCAGCTGGGGCTAGAGGTCGTGCCCTTCTCGCCCAAGACCCTGGCCGTGCGCGCCACACCCACCACCTTGGCCCAGGGCAACCCGGTAGAGCTGGCGCGCAGCGTGCTCGCTGAGCTGGCCCAGCACGATGCCAGCACCGTCGTGCAGCGCGCCCGCAACGAGATCCTGGGGACGATGGCCTGCCACGGCGCCGTGCGCGCCAACCGGCAACTCACCATCGACGAGATGAATGCGCTGCTGCGCGATATGGAGCACACCGAGCGCTCGGACCAGTGCAACCATGGCCGGCCCACCTGGCGCCAGCTGAGCATGAAGGAGCTGGACGCGCTGTTCTTGCGCGGCCGCTAAACCGCGCCCCAGCGCCCAGACCGAAAAAAGGAAGCCGAGGCTTCCTTTTTCCATGTATGCAGCCGTGTGCAGTGCTGGATCAGTGCGCAGCCGATGCTGCCTCCGATCCGCCGCCGCCCTGGCCCTTCTTGGGGCCCTTGGCCAGCCAGACCAGCGGGATCAGCAGCAGGAACAGCATCGACGAGGCCCAGAAAATATCATTGGCCGCCAGCATAAAGGCCTGCTGGTTGACCAGCTGGTCGACCCGGGCGAGCGCCTGCTGCAGCGTATGCCCGCTGGCCTGCAGGCCTTGCACCACTTGCGCGGTGGGGCCATCGCCCAGGCTGATGTGCTCGACCAGTTGCGCATGGTGCAAGGTGGCGCGGCGCTCCCAAAGGGTGGTGGCGACCGAGGTACCGACGGCACCGGCAGTGATCCGCACAAAGTTCGACAGGCCCGATGCACTGGGCATTTTCTCGGGCGGGATATCGCTCAAGGTGATGGTCATCAGCGGGATGAAAAAGCCTGCCATGGCCGCACCCTGCACGATGGTCGGGATCATGATGGTCGTCAGGTCCACCTGGGTGTTGAAGCGCGAACGCATCCACATCACCAGACCGAAGACGATGAACGAGGCCGTCGCATAGCGCCGGGGATCGACCTTGTGGATGGTCTTGCCCACCACCGGTGAGAGCACCAGCGCCAGCAAGCCCACCGGCGCCAGCACCAGGCCCGCATCGGTGGCGGTGTAGCCCATGAACTGCTGCAGCCACAAAGGCAGCAGCACCACATTGCCGAAGAACAGGCCATAGCCCACCGAGATGGCCAGGGTGCCCGCCCAGAAATTGCGGTTCTTGAACAGGCGCAGGTCCACCACCGGGTGCTTGTCGCCCAGCTCCCAGATCAGGAAGTACAAGAGGCCAACGACCGCAATCACCGCACAGGCGACCACCATCGGCGACTGGAACCAGTCGTGCTCCTTGCCGATATCGAGCATGATCTGCATCGCCGAGACCCAGACCACCAGCAGCCCCAGACCGATCGCATCGATCGGCAAGGCCTTGCGGACCGAATCCCGGTTGCGGAAGATCGCCCAGGTGGCGCCCACGGACAGCATGCCGACCGGCACATTGATGTAGAAGATCCAGGGCCAGGACATGTTGTCGGTGATCCAGCCGCCCAGCAGCGGCCCCATCACCGGCGCGATGAGGGTCGTCATCGACCAGAAGGCCATGGCCGTGCCCGCCATCGCGCGCGGGTAACTGGCCAGCAGCAGCGACTGCGACAGCGGAATCATCGGCCCGGCGACAAAGCCCTGCAAGATGCGGAACGCGATCAAGGTCGTCATGTTTGGGGCCAGGCCGCAGAGCCAGGACGAGATCACGAACAAGGTCACGCTGAGCATGAACAAGCGCACCTGGCCAAAGCGCATCGACAGCCAGCCGGTCAGCGGCACCGAGATCGCATTGGCCACAGCAAAGCTGGTGATCACCCAGGTGCCCTGGTTGGCGCTGACGCCCAGGTCACCGGCAATGGCCGGCAGCGACACGTTCGCGATCGACGTGTCCAGCACATTCATGAACACCGCAGCTGAGAGCGCCAGGGTGCCGATGAGGCGCGCCGAGCCTTCGAGCGGCGGGTGGGGTAGCGAGGGATTGGAAGTTGCCATAACGCATCCTTGGGCCACCCTCTGGGCGGCCCCTGGTCAAAAATTACAGCTTCTTGCCGGCGTTGCTGGCGATGACCTGCGCAATCACCGCATCGGCGCCTTCGTCCTGCACCTCATAGACATTGGTCTGCACCAGGGGCTCCTTGCGCGGCACATCGGCCAGCAGCTTGCCGTCCTGGTTCTGGATGTCCACATCGACCAGCATCGACAGGCCCACGCGCAGCGGGTGCTCCTGCACCTGCTTGGCATCGAGCGCAATGCGCACCGGCACGCGCTGCACGACCTTGATCCAGTTGCCCGTCGCGTTTTGCGCGGGCAGCAGCGAGAAGGCCGAGCCGGTGCCCACCCCCAGGCCTTCAACCGTGCCGCTGTACTCGACCTTCTTGCCGTAGAGATCGGCCGTCATCTTGACGGGCTGGCCCAGGCGCAGGTTGCGCAGCTGGTTTTCCTTGAAGTTGGCCTCCACCCAGAGCTGGTTCATCGGCACCACGGTCATCAGCGGCGTACCGGGAGCCACGCGCTGGCCCACCTGCACCGAGCGCTTACCCACAACGCCCGAGACGGGCGAGACCAGCTCATTGCGCTGCATCGCCAGATAGGCCTCACGCACCTTGGCCGCAGCGGTCAGCACGTTGGGGTGGTCGTTCACGCTGATGCCTTCGGTCAGCGACTGGTTGCTGGCCAGTTGCTCGCGCGCCGTGTTGACGGCGGCCTGCGACGCATTGACCGCTGCCTGGGCGGCATCGACCTGGCTTTGCGCATGGCTCAGCTCTTCCTTCGATACGGCGCCATTGCCCGTCAGAGCCTGGCGGCGCTTGAAGTCGCTTTGCGCGCGCACCAGGTCGTTCTTGGCCTTGGCCACCTCGGCCTGGCGCTGCGCGATCTGCGCAGTGTACGAGCCATTGTTCACATACAGGGTGCGCACCTGGCGCACCGCCTGGGCCAGGTTGGCCTTGGCCTGCTCGAAGGCCACCTTGGCATCAGCAGGGTCCAGGCGCACCAGCGGCTGGCCTTCCTTCACATAGTCGGTGTCATCGGCCAGGATGGACTGCACCGTGCCGGCGGTCTGCGGCGCGATCTGCACCAGATTGCCCTGCACATAGGCGTTGTCGGTTTCTTCGAAGTGGCTGTTGACCATCCAGTCATAGATGCCGTAGGCGGCGCCCAGCACGATGACGATGCCCGTCAGGCGCAGCAGCCATTTTTTGCGCGGCTGGGCTGCCGGTGCCTCAGGGGCAGCGGGCGCGGCGGAGGGAGAAGCGAAGGTGTTGTTGTTCGACATGGTATTGCGTAGCGAGTTATGTGACGAGAGGCGTCGCCTTCAAGGTCTTGCTTATGTGTGTTGCACGCGAGGTGGGCAGGTCAGCTCTTGGCGCTGTCCATCGGGGCGTTGGTCTGGGTGGGGAAGTTGCCGTCCAATTCGGCATTGCTGTCGCTGTTGCTGCTGCTCTGGGTCTGCTGCTGGTAGCCCCCACCCAAAGCTTGGGCCAGCGCGGCATTGGTCGACAGAATGCGGGCCTCGACATCCACCATCTGCTGGCGCTGGGTGAGCACATTGGTCTCGGCCGACAGCACATTCAAATAGGTGCCAAGCCCTGCGGCATAGCGCTGGTTGGCAATATCGAGCGCGCTTTGCGCGGCATCGGCAGCGCGGCGCTGCTCGGGCAGTTGGGCCTGCGCGGCGCGCACGCTGGCGACCTGGTCGGCCACATCGTGTACCGCCGTGATCACCGCCTGGTTGTAGGCCTGCACGGCAAGCTCGTAGTCGGCCGATGTGCCGCTCAGGTTGGCACGCAGCCGGCCCGAATCAAAGATCGGCAGGCTCAGCGCCGGGCCCACGCCCCATTCACGCGCGCTGCCCTTGGCAAAGTTGTTAAAGCCAATGCTCGACAGCCCCAGGAACGCGGTCAGATTGATATCGGGATAGAACTCGGCCTTGGCCTGGCGAATGCCCTGCTCGGCCGCTTCCACGCGCCAGCGCGCGGCCACAATATCGGCACGGCGCCCCAGCAGGTTGGATGACAGCTGCGACGGAAAACGCGGCAGGCTCAGTTGTGTGATAGGCGATGCGACCAATTCCTGGGCGCGTGCGGGCTGGCCCATCAGCGCGGCCAACGCGTTTTGTGCCAGCTGCTTTTGCTCACGCACTTGCAGCAGCTGCACCTTGGCTTGCGGCACGCCGCTCTCGCTTTGGCGCACTTCCAACGTGGTCTCCAGGCCTGCGTCATAGCGGTCACGCACCAGCTGCAAGGTGTGGGCACGCTGGTCGATGGCGCGCATGGCCACCTCTTCCTGCGCCTGCAGACGTGACAGCTGCACATAGGCCTGCACCATGGAGCTGGTCAGCAGCACGCGGGCGGCGTCCATGTCGACCTGGGCCGCGCGGGCCGAGCCCACGGCGGCATCGAGCGCAGCGCGGTGCTTGCCAAACAGGTCCAGCGACCAGCTGCCATTGATACGCGCCTCTGCCGTGCTGTAGTTGTTGCCCGCCAGGGGCGGCGGAATCATGCCATTGGCCGGCGCATGGTTGCGCGCGGCACTGGCCTGACCATTGACCTGCGGGCCCATTGCTGACTCACTGACCTGCGCCAGCGACCAGGCCTTGCGGATGCGCGCCTGCGCCGATTGCAGGTTGGGGCTGTCGGCCAAGGCGGTATCGATCAGCGCATTGAGCTGCGCATCGCCCAGCGCCTTCCACCACTGCGCATCGACCGGGGCCACGGTCGCGGCTTGGTCTGCCGCTGAAGGCTCAGTGAGCAAGCCGACGGACTGCGGCGAGCGCATCTGGGCATGGGTATCGATGCCGCGCATATCGGCGCATCCGGCGATGAACGTGCTGGCCGCCAGCGCAATGGCTGACAGGGCCAGCCGGCGGTCGGCGCCCACAAATGAAAAACTGCTGGTCATACTGCCCTCTCCTTGCCGGGCTGCTGTGCTGTGTTGTCGGAGTTGTCGGTGGCGTCACCGGCGCAGCCATCGGGGGGCAGGCACATGTCCACCGACAAGGTGTTGGGCATGGCCTCATAGATGCGGCGCAGGTAACCGTGGAACTGGGTCAATTCATCGGGTGACAAGGGGCTGAGCGCGGCGCTGTTGACGCCTTTGACGATATCGGGCACCTGCCTTGCAGCAGCCAGCCCCTCCTCGGTCAGGCACAGGCTGACCACGCGGCGGTCGTCGGTGGAGCGTTCGCGCTCGATGATGCCCTTGTCGACCAGGCGGTCGATGAGCCGCGTCATCGCGCCCGGGGTCTGCAAGGTGCGGCGCGCCAAGTCGGCCGCCGTATGGGCCTTGCCGCTGGCCAGGTGCAGCACAGGAATCCACTGCGCCTGCGTCAGGCCCAGCGGCTCCATGCGGCGGTCCACCTCGGCACGCACCACAGTGGAGATGATGCGCATCAGCCAGCAGGGGAAATCCACCGGCCGGATGGCTTCAATCTCGGGAAAGCCGCCCGCCAGCGCTTCTTGGTCCTCGCCAGCAGACGCGGGTTTTTCCTGGTGCGAATCGGTCATGCCGCAGGCCCTTTCTGAAATGGTTTACAAGGCAATGATTATCCAATCATTCATTGCCTAGGCAATTGTTGAAAAGGCAAAGACCACAATCGGCACACAGATTTGTGGCACTGCAGCGCCCGGGGTGACAGCCAGCCCCCCGCACAGCCCCATTTCAGGGCATGGCGGCCGGCCCGCAAAACCGCGCGCGCCCTCAGAAAAGCACCAAAGCAGTGCAACCCACGGACTTATCAGGGTCATCGCATGTGGGTTTTATGCATTAACGCATGCACATTCGGCATAATGTCGGTTTTCGGCGCGATGGCGCACCATCGCTGTGCACACCTCGGCCCTCGCACAAAATCAGTGCAAGCCGGCTTTAGACCTTGAAAGTTTGTCCATGCAACACCAATCCCTGGCCCAGTTTCTCGCTTACGTCGAACAGCGCAACCCCGGCCAGCCCGAGTTCTTGCAGGCCGTGACCGAAGTCATGGAAAGCCTGTGGCCCTTCATCGAGAAGAACCCCCGCTACGCCCAGCACAGCCTGCTCGAACGCCTGGTCGAGCCCGAGCGCGTGGTGAGTTTTCGCGTCAGCTGGGTGGACGACCAGGGCGTGGTGCAGGTCAACCGTGGCTACCGCATCCAGCACAGCATGGCCATCGGCCCCTACAAGGGCGGCCTGCGCTTTCACCCCTCGGTCAACCTGTCGGTGCTCAAGTTCCTGGCGTTTGAGCAGACATTCAAGAACGCGCTGACCACGCTGCCCATGGGCGGCGGCAAGGGCGGCTCGGACTTCGACCCCAAGGGCAAGAGCGATGCCGAAGTGATGCGCTTCTGCCAGGCCTTCATCAGCGAACTGTTCCGCCATGTGGGCTCGGACACTGACGTGCCCGCCGGCGATATCGGCGTGGGCGGCCGTGAAGTGGCCTTCATGGCCGGCATGTATAAAAAGCTGGCCAACCGCGCCGACTGCGTGTTCACCGGCAAGGGCCTGGCCTTTGGCGGCTCGCTGATCCGCCCCGAAGCCACCGGCTTTGGCACCGTCTACTTTGCGCAGGAAATGCTCAAGACCCGTGGCAAGAGCTTCGAAGGCCTGACGGTCTCGGTTTCGGGCTCGGGCAATGTGGCGCAGTTCGCCATCGACAAGGCCATGGCACTGGGCGCCAAGGTGGTCTCGGCTTCTGACTCCTCGGGCACCATCTACGACGCGGCCGGTTTTGACGGTGACAAGCTGGTCAAGCTGATGGACATCAAGAACAAGCAGTACGGCCGCGTGAGCGACTACGCCAAGCAAGTGCCGGGCGTGGAGTACTACGAAGGCAAAACCCCCTGGTTCATCAAGGCCGACGTGGCCCTGCCCTGCGCCACCCAGAACGAGCTGGAACTGGCCGACGCCCAGACCCTGATCAAGAACGGCGTGCTGTGCGTGGCCGAAGGCGCCAACATGCCTTGCACCATCGAAGCGGCCAAGGCCTTTGAAAAGGCCGGCGTGCTCTACGCGCCCGGCAAGGCATCGAACGCCGGCGGCGTCGCCACCTCCGGCCTGGAGATGAGCCAGAACGCGCTGCGCCTGAGCTGGCCCGCTGCCGAAGTCGACCAGCGCCTCTTTGAAATCATGGAAGGCATCCACTCGGCTTGCGTCAAGTACGGCCAGCGCGACGACGGCACCATGAGCTATATCGACGGCGCCAATATCGCCGGCTTTGTGAAGGTGGCCGACGCCATGCTGGCCCAAGGCGTGTTGTAAAAACGCCCGGGCATAGCGCCCGGTCAGCACCCACTGCACAATGCCCCCATCGTTCAGCGCGCTGGGGGCTTTTTGCTGCGCGCCAGAACATCACAACGACAACCACAACGACAAGGTATGAGGGGCGGGCCATGGAGCAAGCGGACTTTATCCATCTGGTGCGCGAGAGCGAAATAGAAAGCGCCAACGACAGCGCCGCCTACCGGCGCAGTGTCATCCGGTTTGCGCTGCTGGGCTACCTCTGGGTGGTGGGCTGCCTGGTGCTCAGTCTGGGCGTCCTCGGCTTTGTCGTGGCCCAGGCAGTGCGCGGCCAGTTTCGCGGCGGCTATGTGCTGGCGCTGGTGTTTGCGCTGGGCCTGCTGTGGACCAGCTTCAAAGCGCTGTGGACGGGCCCGGCCGACGAGCCCGAAGGCATTGCCATTACCGAGGCCGAGGCTCCGGAGCTGTTCAAGGCGCTCGATCGCATACGCCGCAAGGTCAAGGGCCCGGCCATCGATGCCGTCTACCTGCAAGATGACTTCAATGCCGCCATCTGGCAGCGGCCCCGCTTTGGCATGCTGGGCGTCTCGGTCAACTACCTGATAATTGGCCTGCCGCTGCTGATGGCGCTCGACAAGGCCAGGGTGATGGCCGTGCTGGCCCATGAATACGGCCATCTACGCGAGAACCATAATCGCCTCAGTGCCTGGGTGTACCGCTCGCGGCGCGCCTGGCTCAAGCTTTACTACAGCATGCGCGAAGATGACGGCCCGATGGCCGCAGCCACCCGCTCGTTCCTGAACTGGTACTTTCCGCGCTTTGCCGCCAAGACCTTTGCGATGGCCCGGCAGGACGAGTACGAGGCCGACCGCATCGCCGCCCAGCTGCTGGGGGCCGACGTGGCGGCTGCCACACTGACCGAGCTGGAGATCAAGGCCGCCTGGCTGAGCGATGCCTTCTGGGGCCAGCACTGGCGCAGCGCAGCCCAGCACCCGCTGCCCCAGGGGCCGTTCAGTGCCATGCAGGCCCTGCTGCGCCTCAAGCCCGAGCCGGCATTTGCGCAACAGGCCCTGCGCCAGGCGCTCGCGCGGATCAGCGATGTGGACGACACCCATCCCGCCTTGCGCGACCGCGTGGAGGCCATCAGTGGCGAGCGCCCTGGCCTGCCCAGCTGGTCCACCAAAGGCGCTGTGAGCCTGCTGGGCCCCAAGGCTGCGGAATGGATGCAGCAGTTCGACGCCCGCTGGTGCAAGGACAACGCCAGCACCTGGAAGCAGCACCATGCACGCATGGCGCGCTGGCAGCAGCATGCCCAGCAGCTGCGTGCCAATGCGGCCCACTCCTGCAATGCAGAGCTGATCGAGCGCGCGCGCATTGAGCGCAAGATCGACCGCCAGGCCCCCGTGCGCCAGCTCTACGAGCAGGTGCTGGCCCGTGATGCGCAGCACCCCGGCGCGCTGGCCGGACTGTCCGCCTGCCTGCCCACCAGCGATACCGCCTTGCAGCAAAAATGCCTGGAGGCGCTGTGGCAGACCGCCCCGAGCTACCGTCCCTATGCCACGCGGGCGATGGTGGGCATGCTGGAGGCCCAGGCCAAGCAAAGCAGCTACGACGCTGCCGCCATGCGCCTGTGGCGTGACCGCGCCCGCGAGGCCGAACAGCAACAGCAGGAATTTTTTGACCGCTTGCAGCAGGCCCCTGTGTTCCAGGGCACGCGCGTGAACGATCTGAGCGCCTTCGAGCTGGCCGATCTGCGCGGCGAGCTGGCCCTGTTCAAGCCGATCAGCCAAGCCTGGCTGCTCAGCAAACCAGAATCAAGCATGCCCGAGCTGCGCATCCATCTGCTGCTGGTGCAGGCCCCTCGCCTCCATGAAGAGCAACGCAGCGAGCTGCGCCGCGCGCTGTACGCCGATATCGACCTGCCCGGCATGCTGCTGGTGGTGTGCGTGGGCCCGGGCGAGCCGGCCAGCGAAGAAGAGGCAAGGCGCCACGCGCGCCAACCCATTTACCTCGCCACTCTGTAGAACCAGCGTCAGGCCTGCATCGAAAACTCCCGCCCAGCCAGTTGGCTTCGCTTTGGCCCTACACTGGCGGCCAGACATCACTCCTGTATTGATAGCTGTCTGCGCCAGCCCCCATGCCTGCATAGGGTCCCTGCGTGGCCAGCTCACCGCTTCTTTACCGTGCCATCCGCTGCAAGCTCTCCTCTCTGCCTGGGCCTGGCAGGCCCCACCGCCTCCGGCAAGACCGGCGCTGCCATTGCGCTGGCGCAGCAACTGGGCGCGGCGCGGCCCGTCGAGATCATCAGCGTGGACTCGGCCCTCATCTACCGGGGCATGGACATTGGCTCGGCCAAGCCCAGCGTGCAGGAGCAGGCCGGCATTGCCCACCACCTGCTCGATATCCGCGACCCGCTGGACGCCTACAGCGCGGCCGAGTTTGTGCGCGATGCGCTGGCGCTGGTCGCGCAAATCCATGCGAGGGGCGGCATCAGCTTGCTGGTGGGCGGCACCATGCTGTACTTCAAGGCGCTGATGGATGGCATGGACGATATGCCCGCCGCCGACCCGGCAGTTCGCGCCCAGCTTGATGCCGAAGCCGCCCTCCATGGCTGGCCCCATATGCATGGGCTGCTGGCGCAGGTTGACCCGGTGACCGCGCAGCGCCTCGCGCCGGGCGACAGCCAGCGGGTGCAGCGCGCGCTGGAGGTCTGGCGCATCAGCGGCCAGCCGCTGTCGCACTTCCATGCGCAGCAAAAGCGGCCGTCGCCACTGCTGCAGCTGGCACCGGGTTTTCAGCTCTTCAGTTTGGAGCCCAGCGACCGCGCCTGGCTGCATGCGCGCATTGCGCTGCGCTACGACCAGATGCTGGCCCAGGGATTCTTGGCCGAGGTGCAGCAGCTGCGCGCGCGCGGCGATCTGCAGCTGAATCTGCCATCGATGCGCTGCGTGGGCTACCGCCAGATGTGGGAGATGCTCGACCGCTGCGCAGAGCGAGGCATTGCCGTGCACACCGAGCGCGACGTGCCGCCCGCATTGTGGGCCGAGATGCGCGAGCAAGGCATTGCCGCCACGCGCCAGCTGGCCAAGCGCCAGATCACCTGGCTGCGCAGCATGCCCGCCCGCCAAGCGATTGCCTGCGATGCGCCGGGTGCGCTGGACCAATGGCTGCGCGCCGCCAGCGCCCGGCTCGCCGCTGCTGGCGCCTAAACGCGGGCCCACACCATGCCCACCCAACCGCAAGAAACACGGCCGCCTGCGGGCAGCCGCATCGCCGAGCGCCTAGCCGGCGCGCATTTTCAGGATGCCTGGTGCATCCACACCGCGCAGACCGGCGAGCCGGCGCTGGCCTATTTTCTGGCCGCAGTCGCGCGCACGCCGCGCTGGATTGAGTGGTGCATGCAGGCCCGCAACCGGGTTGGACAGCTGCTAGGGCTCAAGAACCTGGGCACCCTCTCCCAGATCGACCCGCAGCGGCCCGCCAGCGCCTACCAGCCTGGCGAGCGCGTGGGCGTTTTTACGGTGTTAGAGAACAGCGCAGGTGAAGCACTGATCGGCGACAGCGACAAGCATTTGAACGTGGTGCTCAGCGTCCACCGCGCGCCTGTGGCGGGCCGCCAGGACCAGGTCGCCATCACCATCACGACGGTGGTGCATGTCCACAACCTGCTCGGCCACTTGTATATGCTGCCGGTGGCGCCGATGCACCGGCGCATTGCACCTGCGGTGCTGGCCGCCTTGGGCCAGGCACAACCTGCAGCGGCCTAAGCGTTCGCAGCGGCGTTCGCAGGATCCGCACGCATCCAGTCGCAGGTCGCCCGCCAAAACAGCAGCGCGCTGCCGCTGACCACCGCACCCAGCGCACACACGCCGAGCCACCCCGCATAGGCATAGACGCTGGTGGCGCTGATGGCGCCCAGGCCGCTGCCTACTGCATAGAACAGCATGTAGACGGCGACCACGCGGCTGTGCGCATCGCTGCTGCGCGCAAAGATCAGGCCCTGGTTGCTGACATGCAAGGCCTGGCCCCCCAGATCCAGTAGCACAATGCCCAACACCAAGGCTGTGATCGCCCAGCGCGGATCGGGCAGCCCGCCCAAACCGGCCAAGGGCAGCCAGGCCAGCAGCAAGGCCAGCAAGGCCCACATTGATGCGCGCTGCGCCTGGCCCCTGTCCACCCAGCGCCCTGCTAGCGTCGCTGCCAACGCGCCGGCGGCACCTACCAGGCCAAACAGGCCAATGGCAGTGTGCGAAAAACCAAAAGGCGCTGCGCGCAGCGGCAGCACCAGGCTGCTCCAGAAAATGCTGAACGCGGCAAACATCAGCAAGGCCAGCACCCCGCGCACCTGCAGGACCCGGTCGCGCCGCAGCAGGCTGCCCATCGACGCCACCAGTTGTCTATAGCCCAGGGTGGATGGCCGATGCGCCAGCACTGGCAACCACCACCACAGTGGCAGCGCCATCGCCAGCATCAGCGCCGCCGATGCCATATAGACGCTGCGCCAGCCCCAGGCATCGCCCACGGCCCCGGCCAGTACCCGCGCCAGCAGCAGGCCGATAAAAACTCCGCTTTGCGCGCCCCCCACCACCCGGCCCTGGGCATCGGGCGGCGCTGCACTGGCGGCGTAGGCGATCAGGCCCTGGGTCATCGCGGTGCCCAGCAAGCCCACCGCCAGCATCGCCCCCATCAACAGCGGCGCAGAAGGCGCCCAGGCTACGGCCAGCAACGCCAGCACCAGGGCCAGCAATTGCCAGGCCATCAAGGGGCGCCGGTTGACCCGGTCGCCCAAGGGCACCAGCAGCAGCAAGGCGAGGGCCGATCCCAGCTGCGTGGCGGTGATCACGCCACCGACCGCAGCCAGCGGTATGCCCAGGTCCAGCGCCACCGCATCGAGCAGCGGCTGGGCGTAGTACACATTGGCCACGCTGGCACCAGCGGCCACGGCGAACAGCCCCACCAGGCCTGATGGCACGACAGGATGCTGGACCTGCCGGCCCGGGGTATCAACACAGGAAGAGGAAGTCATCGAGTCATCACAATCTAGTTTTAATTTAAAACTAGATGAATTCTAGGCATTCCAGTTTTAAAATGCAACTCAAATGAAAACTTGGAGGACACCGCATGACCCAGCCTGAGCCCTGCCCCGTTGCGCGAGCGCTCGATACCATTGGCGACCGCTGGTCGCTCTTGATCGTGCGGGATGCCTTTGACGGCGTGCAGCGCTTCGGCGATTTGCAGCGCAACCTGGGCATGGCGCGCAATATCCTGAGCGACCGCTTGCGCAAGTTGGTGGACGCGGGCGTGCTGCAGACGCAGCCCGCATCCGACGGCAGTGCCTACCAGGAATATGCGCTGACGGCCAAGGGCCTGGGCCTGTTCCCGGTGGTGGTGGCGCTCAGGCAATGGGGCGAGGACCAGCTGTTTGCGCCGGGCGAGGCGCATTCGAGTTTGGTGGAAAAAGCCAGCGGCAAACCCGTGGCGCGCATGCAGCCGCAAACCGCCGACGGCCAGGTGCTGGCGCCCAGCGCCGCCATGGTGCGCAAGCTGGGCTAGCCGCTTATTAGCAAGACAGGCCAGGGCCTTACTTGCCGACCAGGTCGCTCAGCTTCTGGGCTTCAAATTCTGTCTCTCGCTGCGCATCGCAAGGCACGCAATCGCCCAGCTTGCTTTGCAGCGACAGCTTCTCGATGGCAGCCCAGAGCATGGTGATCTGCTGCTCATGGCCAGCCGCGCTGTCGATGATGCCGCGCATGGCCTTGGACAGAGGATCGTCTTCCTGCGTCACGCCGTAGGCGGCAAACTTCTGCTCAGGCTGGGCCTCGGTCACATCGGCGCTGGCGCCTTGGCGCGAGGCAATGATGCGCGCGGGGATGCCCACGGCGGTGGCACCCGCAGGCACCGGCTTGATGACCACGGCATTGCTGCCGATCTTGGCGCCGTCGCCCACCTCAAAGCCGCCCAGCACCTTGGCACCCGCAGCCACCACCACGTTCTTGCCCAAGGTGGGATGGCGCTTGGCGCCCTTGTAGAGCGTGGTGCCGCCCAGGGTGACGCCGTGGTAGATGGTGCAGCCGTCGCCGACAACCGCGGTCTCGCCAATCACGACACCCATGCCGTGATCAATAAAGACATTGCGGCCAATCTGCGCGCCGGGGTGGATCTCGATGCCGGTCAGCCAGCGGGCCATGTGCGAGATGAAACGGCCCGTCCATTTGAATCCATGGCTCCAGCACCAGTGCGCAGGACGCTGCATCCAGATCGCATGCAGACCGGGATAACAGGTGATGACCTCCCAACGGCTGCGGGCAGCAGGATCGCGGTCGAGGATGCACTGAATATCGGAGCGCAGGCGGTCAAGCATGGAAACAATGGTTATATAAGTATTCGAGGGCCCGCCAGTCTAGCGTTTTGTGGCCTCGGCCGTGCGCAGCATGGCCTTGGCAACACCTCTGAGGATATGGATTTCCTCCTGGGTCAGTTGCGCGCGGTTGAACATCTGGTTGAGCCGGGGCATCAGCTTCTTGGGCGCATCCAGGTCCAGAAAGCCGATCTCGGCCAGCGCCTGCTGCCAGTGCGCCAGCATGCCCGCCACCTGCTGCGCATCGGCCCGCTCGCCCCGCGCCGCCACATCGCTCACGCCATAGCCGCCCAGTGCCTGGCGCCAGTCATAGGCCACCACCTGCACGGCCGAGGCCAAGTTGAGCGAGCCAAAATCCGGATTGGTCGGAATCGACAGCGCCACATGGCAGCGGTACACATCCTCATTGGCCATGCCATAGCGCTCGCAGCCAAACAAAAAGGCCACGCCACTCTCGCCGCTGGGGTTGGCGGCTGCGGCGTCGCTGGCTGCGGGGGTGGTCTCTTCATCCAGCGGACCCGGCCCGGCCTGGGCGGCCAGCGCGCCTTGCAGCAGCAGCGCAAAGTGCTCGCGCGGCGTGCGCGCGGGCGGGCCAAAGTCACGCGGGGTCATCGCGGTGGCGCACAGGTGGCTCATGCCATCGAGCGCTTCCTCCACGGTGGCCACAATGCGGCAGTTGGCCAGCACATCCAGTGCGCCGCTGGCGCGCTGGATGGTTTCTTCCTTGCGCAGCACATTGCTCCAGCGCGGGCGCACCAGTACCAGGTCATCGAAACCCATGGTCTTGATGGCGCGGGCGGCGGCGCCCACATTGCCGGCGTGGCTGGTTTCGATCAGAACAAAACGGGTTTTCATAGACAGGTCGAGCAAAAATGGACATGCACCAGCGAAAAAAATCGACCGCAGGTACAATCTAGCCCCTATTGTCGCTGCCGCATCGCCGGCCGCGGTCTACTTGCCGCTCTTGCCCCAGCGTTTCGCAGCGTTTTTGCTGCCCCACTTACGCCCACACAATTTATGTCGTCCTCCTCCCTGCACCCCATGCTCAACATGGCCATCAAGGCCGCTCGCGCTGCTGGCGCCATCATCAACCGTGCCGCGCTTGACGTGGAATCGGTGCGGGTATCGACCAAACAGGTGAACGACTTTGTGACTGAAGTGGACCAGGCCTCCGAGCAAGCGATCATCGAGACCTTGCTGACCGCCTACCCGGACCACGGCATCCTCGCCGAAGAATCGGGCAACGAATACGGCAACCCCCGCTCCAACCACATCTGGATCATCGATCCGCTGGACGGCACCACCAATTTCATCCACGGCTTCCCCGTCTACTGCGTCAGCATCGCGCTGGCCGTGAACGGCCGCGTCGAGCAAGCCGTGGTGTACGACCCCACCCGCAACGACCTGTTCACCGCAACCCGTGGCCGTGGCGCCTTCCTGAACGAGCGCCGCATCCGCGTGTCTAAGCGCACCCAGCTGCGCGACACACTGATCACCACCGGCTTCCCCTTCCGTCCGGGCGACAACTTCAAGCAGTACATGGCCATGCTCGGCGATGTGATGCAGCGCACCAGCGGCGTGCGCCGCCCCGGCGCAGCGGCGCTGGACCTGGCCTATGTGGCCGCCGGCTTCAGCGATGGTTTCTTTGAAACGGGCCTGAGCATCTGGGACGTGGCAGCGGGCTCGCTGCTGGTGACCGAGGCCGGTGGCCTGGTCGGCAACTTCACCGGTGAAGCCGACTTCCTGGAGCAGCGCGAAGTGCTGGCCGGCACGCCCCGCATCTACGGCCAGTTGGTGCCCATCCTCGCCAAGTACAGCAAGTTTGCCAGCGCAGGCGACAAGGCTGCCGTGCGCCAGGCGCTGAACGACGACGGCGCCGAGCCCGCTGCGGCCACCCCGGCCGAGCCCGACGCCGAGCAAGCCGAGTAAATTTCCGCACTCTCCTACGACAAAGCCCACAGGCCAGGCCTGTGGGCTTTGTCTTTGGGCGATCAGAAAACCGCCTCTGTCTGTCAGTTGCCAAACACGATCTGCGCAACCACACCAGACGCAATGGCCACCAGCAGGTAGTCACCGCCATTCTGGATTCAGTGGTAGCCGCGCGGGGGCGAGCTCAGGCGGTGTCCGCGCCAGTCATTGACCACATAGCCATGCGCCCGGTACTGGGGCGGCACGCGCGAGCCCTTGACCCAGCGGTGGTCCGGCCCCGCACCGCGGTGGTTGCGCGCATCGGGCCGGTGCGCATCATGGCGGCGATCGGGCTGCGCACGACCCCGGTCATCATGGCGCTGCGCATCCTGCGGCGGGCGCGGTTGCGCTTGCACGCCGACTGCTCCAGCCCCCATCGTAGCCACCAGTGCAGCGGCGGCGATACGGCTCATCCATGTTGTCGTTGCGTTTGTCATTGAGGACCTCCTATCCTTGTAGAGCACAAGGCAGAACCGCCTTGCTTGCAACCCATGATGGCGCAAGCCTGAGGGCAAGGTGGTAGGAATCGGGCAGCTTTACCGAGATTTTCGAGGCGGTGCGATGGGCTTTACATTCGCATCGGGGTGTTAAATCTCTTCAAAGATAGCGGCGCTTGCCGCTGCGGCGTCCGCCCGCGCCGAGAACTCCTTGCATGGCAGATCTGCCAGATATTTCCATGCGCTGCATGCGAGTGACCGCCAACTTTATTCGCCAATTGCGTTAATATGCTCACCCCGCCCAGGCCAATCGCCCCCCAGCCAGCCTTGTATGATGCGCATAGCGGCCAGACGCACACAGGCGCAGCCACCCTGCCCCCTGATGCACCGCCGGTGGTGCCCGCCTTTATGAGCCCGGTGCTAACCCCATCACCCATGCCATGCCAAGTTGGATGCATACCAACCCATACCAATAGATGAGTTCAAACCCAATGGAAAATCCAACGCTGACAAAAGCCGATTTTTCATCGCATACGCCCATGATGCAGCGTGGTGTTTCTATAGCTAATTAGGCAACACTACATTAAATACTACGCCTTTTGCTACGCCTCCACATTCTTGCCTGCGCCTTCCGTTAACTGTATAAATTCACAGCACACCTAGGAGGTCAGCATGAAGCTTGAGAAGCACTACTTTTGGAAAATTCAGGACTTGGGGAAGTGGAAGACCACCCGCTTTCGCTGCACTGAGGACCACATCAAAGACGATCACCCGGAAGCGATCTGCATAGAAAGCTCGCTCATTGACAGGTGGGTGCCAGAGACAGACGAGGAGATGTGGGAGCAGTACCGGAAGACCTCGACCGGCGTGCTAAACAATCCCGGGCAGTACTTGCCGCCCAAGCCCACCACCCCGCCTGTCGATTTCATGGACTCACTGAGCAAAGATGTGCCGTTTTGACGCGCCTTTCCGGCCTCGAAGCTGCGCCACCGACGCTCTGGCGCGGCGCTAGCGCTAGGCAACTGCCGCTCTGGTGCGGCTCTGGAGCGTCGTGCCTGCCGCCCAACTCCTGCACACACCCCCGCCCTTTGCCGGGTTCGGCGTCAATGTTGCAGCGGAGCAACGGGGGTCTCGCCGGTTTTAGCCGTCCTGCACCGTCTCTCTGGCAAACCTCCGCACCTCTTCCAAATGTCCGGAGCAGGTCCGGACGTTTTCCCCGCCCCACAAACGAAAAAAGAGCCTCCCCAGTGCCGTAGTGGCGCCGGGGAGGCTCTTTGCTTTCTTGGTCTGGAATAATTTCCGGAATATTTTTCACGAAAAATTAAATTCCGACTCGTGCTATTTCTGGCTGCAGGCCTGGCTATCAAGGCGCCTTTTTCTCAAAGAGGATGTCGCCAATGTACTTGATGACTATGCCGCCAAAAGCGCTACTAAAAAGCATTTTATCGATAGCTTGCAACTCTTCTGGAGGAAGCCAGCGCCACTTGATGCCCCAAGCATAGGTGGGCCCAATGAGATGCCACACCCGCACAAGCATGACGAGCATCAGAATCGCCGCCCCCACCCTTAATGCCCATACAGCAATTTCGTGAATTGTTGCCCTGACATGCTCAGGCCCCATCAACTGCTTCGCTTCACGTTTGGCACGCTTAATGTCACCCGGCGAAGGCTGTGGAGGGTTCCCGATGGCGCCGAAATCAGGTGGCGACTGAGCGGCGGCGTGGGCCTGGTTCATTTTGCAGCAGCAATTTTCTGCTTGTAATGAGCGTCAATAAGATCATTTGGAATGATCGCGCCATAGTAGTCGCTACCTCCGCGAGAATTCCAAACCTCATCCCATGGCGTTCCCTGCTGATGAGTCAATGCGGACAGCTGGATTCCGTCACGACTACTGTATTGATCCCAAACTCGATCTAGCAACGCTAAAGTGTGTGGACTTGGTAGTTTGCACTGCTGGATAGGCGGAAATCCTTCGATAGGCGAATCGATCTTGCTTCGGCCATAGTGCTTGAGCTTGCGGTAGAGATCAGGGATCACTGGCCCGTACTGCCAAGCCTGAACCGCATCATTGATCAAGTTCTCAGAGAAGTAGCCCCTATGCCATCCATGAGCGATGTAAACAAGCTTGATGAGCTGCATGAGGCTCAACGGCACCCCAGTGTCGAAAGACTTCTGGATATAGTAATTTGCAACGACTTCGCTTGGCAGCATACTCACCCTCCTTTCGTAAAAACAACTGAGTACAGCCTTGAACTGTAGCCATCGATTGTGACACAGGCAGTAGGCCAACTACTTTTATTTGGGCATTTCCCTTGCAAATTCAAGAACAAGGACGCGTCACTTTGAACACGCCTGATCGCTGTCGTCACCGCTCAGCCGGCGCTCAATGTTCACCTGGCGGCAGAGGGCGGCGGCGTCTGCGTCACGCTCTCCAAGACGGCCCTGGAGCTTTGCAACCACTCGGAGGCCATCTGTAACTCGGCCGTCGAGGGTTCTGGCGAGATCCGCAAGATCGGCCCGGGCAGCGGCGTCGGCTTGGGCTTGCGCGTTGTAAGTGGCGGCTCGACTTGCGGCGCCGCGCTGCAGCCGCTCAAAATGACCAAGCTCACGGCGCTGCACATCAGCAATGCCAGTCTTGAGGTTCGCCAGGCGGTCGGCGTTGTAGATCGTGTCTTGGGCATGCTTGCTCTCCAGTTTCGCGGTTTGAGTTTCGTCGGCTCGAGCGGCTTCGGCCCGGGTGGCCACGCCCTGGGATTGCTCGGCGCGCAGCTCGGCGATGGTCTTGCTGGCCTGCCAGCCTTTGACCACCCAGCCGGAAGCGAATAACGCCGCGGCGAAAACTGCGGCCACAGCGGCTTTGATCTGCCAGGTCATAAGCCAGCCTCACAAATCTCGCCATTGGCATCGCCGCGGCTCTGCAGCCCAGGCAGCACCACAGACACCCCATTGACCGTTCCACGGTTCCAGCGCGGGTTTTCACGGCATGCTCCGATCACATCACCGGCGTTGGCCTTGCGCAAAAGGGTCGAGGTGTACAACGCGCCCTCACCCTTGTTGTGGATGAAATCGATGAACACGGCTTGCTGCAGCGGCGTGTAGGTGCCCCAAAGACGGAACATGCCCGTGGCAGTGCGCTCGGCGGCCAGGTAGCGGCTGCGCTCCAGGGCGTAGCAGTCGGCCGGCGTGTAGTAGCGCCCGGCCACCACAGCGCGGCCAGTGATGCCGTTGCAGACCGTCAGCGGCTGACCCTTGCCCAGCTTGTCCACGTAGGGTGTGCCAATGTGTCGGTAGCTGCTCTCGTAATAGCTGCCCATCACCATGGCGATCTTGACCGCCTGGGAGGTGCCAGGATCGGCGGCCACTGCCTGGATGTACTGGTTGCGCTCTGCCATGGCCTGGGCTGCGGCCTGCTCGCGCTCAGCGACCACGTATCCGCCGGCGCCTGCGGTCAGAACGGCCAGCGCCATTAGGCCGACGCGCAATGCGTTGGGAATGCGGCTCATGACAGTGCCCCCAGATCCGTGTCGCCGCTGGGTGGCAGCTTGATGAAGTCTGCCCAGTTCTCGCCCAACTGCGCCACCAGGTACGACTCAGAATGCTTGGCGCGCATATCCATCACCCAGCTGATGTGCAGGCGTCGGGCCTGCTCGTCGTCGCGCTTGGCCCGTAGCGCCTGGCGGCGGTCCTCCTTGCGCCGGTAGTGCCGGTTCATCAGGTAGCCGGCCACACCCAGCACCAGACCAGACAGAGCAACCAGCTTGTCCAGCGTCATGGTGCCGAACAGGCTTAAAAACCAGGCTGCGTAAACGTTGAGCTTTGCGCCCAGCGCTTGCAGCCATGGTGTTGCCACATCGGTTGTGGATTCGTGGATTTGGTTGGCCATGGATCGCATGATCCCGGGCCCAGCCCCTTGCGTCTAACCCTACGCGGGGGAGGATCAGATAACGATTTGCGCCGCGGCGATGAACATCTCGTCCAGAGCATCGTCACTCAGACCAAGCGCAGCTGCTGCCTTGGTCAGAAACGGCGAGTCGAAGCGGCGCCAGGTGCTGGTGTGGTTCCACGCCAGGTCGGCCCACATCGCCTCTTGATCGTCTGTGATCCCAGCCATGTAGTCGAGAACACCCTGCGTCAGGCCCTGTAGCCCCAGGATCGCCCTGCCCTGTGCCCGGCTGATCTCGGCGGGCACGCGCGCGCGGCGCTCGTCGTCGGCGATCTGCTCGGCCGTCTTGAGCTGGCCCCAGTCGATATTAGGCATTGGGCACCTCGTCGGTAGGCAGGGGCACGCGGCCATCTGCTGGGTTGAGGATCGGCTCAGGGAAGGCGCAGCTCTCAGGCGCGTCCCATGCGATGGGCAGCAGCAGGGTCAGCTGCAGCTCGCCACCTTCGCGGCGCACGTCGCCGATGATGAATTCGCAGTCCACTGCGGCCGCTGGCAGAACGGCACCTTCTGGAAGCTGGGTGAAGTCGAACGCCTCGCCGTTGATAGTGAGCTTGTCACCAGCCTTGAGCACTTCAATGGCATCAGGGCGGACCTGGGGTGAGAGATTGATTTTCATTAGAACCACCTTCCAATTGCAGTCATATTGAAAGTAGACCCAACCTTGATGGTCGTTGACGCAGAGGCGTGATAAACAAAAACAGAACCTCTAGTTGGAAGAAGGTCAGATGAAACCAGAATCAATGAAGGAGGCCAAGGGTCTGATGGTGTTCCTTCACAAGCTGAACATAAGGTTGGATAGTCAACAAATGCAGCGGGGAATGTCCACTCTCTTAATGAAACATATAGACCACTGGCTACAGAATTGATAGCGAGAGCGCTGACTTGACCAAAGCGTAATCTACAAATCTGCGCTCCATCCGCATAACGAACAAATTCGCCATTTGCATTGCTTCCGCGTTGGATAATCGCGCCAGTTGGAACACCGCCAGACTGCGACACTGTGCCCACAATCGCAGCCACTGCAGCTGAGCCGAGCCCCAAGTTGGATCGCGCTGCGGCCGCCGTCGTGCCGCCGGTGCCACCCAGCGCCACTGGCAGAAAATCCCCCGTAGCCCACTCGCGCAACTCTGCGCTATTGCCACCGGCTGCTACCGCTTTAAGGGGTGTAGTCATAGATCATCCCTTGTAGAAAATATGGAAACGCGCCGGGCGCCCGGAGACAGCTGCGCTGGCGGAGGCTGTTACTGCGGCTCGAAGATTCGTCGCGCTTACGCTGAATGCCCATTGAGAATCGGCATAGATGCTGTTCACGCCGATCCAATGCCCAGCAGTGGAAAAAACCATGCCTTGAACGCTCAGAATGTCTGCCTGAACCAAGCCATGGACAACAAGGTCAACACCAACAGTGCTGCTGGTCATCGTGGTATCTATCGTCTTGGATTTGATGACCAGTGACTGCTCACCCAGCACTGCACCTGCAGAGAAGGTTTGCACGCCCAGCCAGTTCCGGGCCGAGCCCAGCAGCCAGGTCAGCAGCGCCTGCACCGTCAGCTTGAACGTTGACGAGCCCCGGCGCACCGGCCAGAGGTCGGTCACCTGTGGAGCGACGCCATCCGCGAGCCCGCTGAAATCCACATCCAGCTTGCCGGATAGGTCCACCGGATCGGGCGGGGCTGGATCCTGCGTCAGCAGCCAAACGGCTGCATTGGCCGCCGCCACTTCCGCGCTGGTGCCATTGGCAAAGACCACCATGGCCGGCCCGGCACTTCCCACCGTCACCTGCCGCACGGTCACGCCGTCAGCCATCCGCACCGACACCAAGCGCGTCGGCGCCACGACGGCATCTCCGGCAGGCAGCTGCTGCGGGATACCGCCCTTGAGGACCAGTGGCTTGCGGATGGGCATGAGCTTTACAGAATCTGGAAGCCGTAGTCGTCAGTGCGCAGCTCAGTCGCGCTCGTGGCCGTGCCCAGCATCTGGTTGACCTTGTTCACGTTGCCGACATCAGTGGCGTCCAACGGGGTCAGGGTCACATCGCCTGCCGTGCCCAGCCAGTAGTCGTTGCCCAAGGTCAAACCCGTCAGCGCCGTGTTGGCCACATCCAGCGGATAGATGGTCGCGTTCGCGGCCGATGCCACTGCCGCCAGCACAAACCCGTGGGCCGGCCGGTTGTTGGAGTTGTCGGCCAGGCGCGCCTTGAGGGTGCCCGAATCAGAAAACAGGTTCACGAATTTGCCCGCGCCCAAGGCCTCGAACGCCGGCGCGATCTTCGTATTGGCGCCGATACCAGCGGGCATCATGCTCATGTCGATCTTGCCCGCGCTGTCCAACGCCGGAATCTTGCCAGCATCAGTTGCACCCGCCGAAGTGGCGATGCCAAAAATCTGCTTTACCTTACCGCCCACCAGGGCCAAAAAACCTTGTGGCATATCACACCTCGATTGGATCGTTGATTGAAAGATTGATGCTGGTCGCAGTGGCTGCGAAGCCGATCAGCACAGAGAAGCCGCTTGAAGGCGGGGTTTGGGTCAGCTGCCCATTGGCGCCCAGGTAGACGCGGCCATAGGCCCAGAACCAGCCCGAGTCCGTCACCGTGCCGCTGCGCTGCACCGAAATCTGGGCGCCGGTCTGGCCTGCCGACACGGCCAGCCCCAGGATCGCGTAAATGTTCTCGGCGTCGGCCTGGCCCAGTGGATACACAAGGCCTGCCCGGTCATACAGCACGCGGTTGGCGCTGATGGTCTGGCCAGCGGTGCGCGTCACGTATTGATCGCCGCCACCGCCAGGCGGGCCAGGAGGCCCCGGAAGTCCCTGCGCTCCTTCCGCGATCACCACTGTGGTGACTTCTTCCTCGGCCACCACTACCTGGCTCTGCTCGGGCGTCACCAAAATGTCGCCGGGCAGCAGGTCAAACAGAACGGGGCTCTCGCAGTTCATCGCGTGCCCTCAGGGTTCAGGCTCCAGGATATCTCGGCCACCCGCGACACATCACCATTGGGGTGCACCACCTCCAGCTGGCCCATCGCTTTGGTCCAGTGGGCTGGCGGGCTGTCGCCATAAGGCAAGCCCGCAGTCGTCGCCGCGTCCAGATGGAAGGCGACGAGGCCATCGCCCAGCGAGAGATCGATCCGCCCGTTTTCGGTGGTCAGCTCCAGCAACACGTAAGGCGCAAGCACGTCCGAGCGCAGCTGCGTGCGGGCCGTACAGCCCGTCAAGTCCACGGGCGCTAAGTCCGTCTCGGGGACTGGCAAGCAGGTTTTGGCGTTCACCAGCTTGCCGTTAAGGATCTTGGTGGGGTAAGGCGCAGTGCACCACCGGAAGCGACGCCGGAACGTCGCTCCCTGGTAGATTGTGTAGCAAAGGTGTGCCGGGGCTGTCATGTGAACAGTGTCCGGCCCTTGGCTCGTAGAGGCGAACCCTACGCGGGGTACGTTAATTCACCTGGTGGTTGTAGTTATCCGACGAGCCCGCAGAGATGGCAGCCGATGCAGACACCATGCTCCATGCAGACGCCACCTGTTGCGATCCTGTGCCCAGCATCACCTTGGCAGCATCCATCCGCGCATCGTTGGCGTGGATGATGGCGTCGTTGTTCGATTTCTGCACGCGGAAGGTGAGCTCGCGCCCGGCCTCGTACTGCTTGATGTCGGACTGCCAGCGGTACATCAGCGAGTTGGCTTGCGCTTCGGCAGCATAGGCACCGGCCCGGTAGCCGTCCATCAGCACCGACGACGAGCGCGCTGCTGCCTCCACCTGGGCCGATGCGGCGGACAGCCGGGCTTTCCAGCCATCCCACTCAAGGCCCTTGGCCGAGATGAGCGCCTGGAAGCGCGCCACCTCCACCCGCGCACGTTCCGCCTGGGCACCCACACGCGCGCTATAAGCCTGGACCATGCGGCCATAGGCATCCACCTTGGTGGCCTCGGCGCTGATCTGCGCTTTGTACAGCTCGGCCTTGGCCTGCTCCGCGTTGACCGTGGCCACAAAGGCCTTGATCTGCTCGCCGCCAGCTTGAATGCGCGTGCGCTCCAGCTCCACCAGGGTCTGCGCTGCGCCCACGCGGGCCTTGTAGATTTCGACGGCCGCCATGGTTCCCTCAATCTCCGCCTTGTAGCGGTCGACCAAGCTCTTGTTGATGTCGGCCTTGATCTGCTCTGCCGACAGCAGCGCTTTGAACACTTCCACCTTGGACAGCTCAGCGCGAATCACCGCGTCGTAAGCAGAGGCGTAGGCCTGGTAGCCGGCCAGCAGCGCCTTGTAGTGCTCCAGCGCAGCGTTGTGGATGGCGATGGCATTGTCTGCCGCTGCTTTGGTGGACTCGAACACCAGCATTTCCCACTTGTAGTGCTGGTCCATCAGCGCCGATTCCAGCTGCAGCGCAGACTGGATGCTGTCTCGCACATTCTGCTGCTCGAGCTCGGCCTGCTTGATCGACACATCGCGGCTCAGGCCAGAGAGTTTGTCGTGGTATTCGCGCCGCGCATCGGCCAGTTGGCCAGCCATCACACCGACGGGCAGAGGAAAGCCCAAGGCCTCGGCGCTGCGCTGCACCTCCTGCTCCCGGGCCAGCGCCAGGTAGGTTTCCCGGTCGCGCGCGCGGTCCCAAATCAGCTGCTCCACCGCCGGCGACAAGCCTGAGCCGCCGTTGATGCGCGCGGCCAGCGTGGCCTTGAGGCCGTCCAGTAGCTGCGAGGCGTATTTCTGGCCGGGCGTGTACTTCAAAGGCGCAGGCTGCAACACCGACAGCGCGGGGATGTCATCGAGCTTGTCCAGCCAGTCTTCGTGCAGGTTCACGCCGCCAAAGGTGTGCGTGCTGAGGGTCAGCAACTGCGGGAGCACTGGCATTACCACCTCGGGCGCATCCGGCAGCGCCACCTCGCGCATCTGCGGCAGGCTGGGTGCCTGGCCGATGGTGAGCGTTGGCGCAACGCCAAAGTTCAGCGTCGGGGCCGAAACCGCGAAATCGCTGAACGTGACATCGCGCATGGTGCCGTTAAAAGCTGCTGGCATGTCCGAGGGCAGCTGCAGCTCCAGGGCCGGCAGGTCAGGGGTATCAGGAATAGCCGGCAGGTTGGGCGCTGCCAGGGATGACCACTGCACGCTGATCTGCGGGGGCTGGTAGATGCTTTTGTTGAGCGCGTCTTGGAACGTGCTTACCTCTTTGGCGGCCTTGTCGGCCAGCTCAACAGAGCGCTCGTATTTGTCCTTGACGATTTCGGCTGGGCCGTTGACATCGGTTGCCATATCAAACTCTCCGTGTTTTGGATTCGAGGGTCAGGATCTCGATGCGATCGAGGGTGAAAGCCTGGCCGGCGGGGTTGCTGAGCGCAAAGCCCAGGTAGTTCTCGCGGATGCCCTTGCCCACCTGGCACCGGGTCTGCCCGCTGCTGCGCAGGGGAAACTGGTAGTCCCAGGGGAAGTCGTCGGGGCCCAACACGCTGAACTGCGCGCAGCCCTCCCCGCGCATGGACAGGTAGGCCATGTCGATCCGCTTTTTGAGGGTGGACTCGCGCAAGGTAGCCGGCAGCCGGATGGTCGCCACGATGGGCAGATCCACATCGAGGTCACCGCCGAAGGCATACAGGCCTGTGGCCGCCCCCGCGTGTGTGGGCGTGATGCTTTGGAACTCGTGGCGGGTGTACTCGCTCACGGCCCCTGTGAGGGTGTTGAGGACAATGGCGTTCATTCTGGGTTGATGTTCGTGGTTTGGTTGACCAGCACGCTGGCATCAATGGCAGATAGCCGCTTGACTCCCTGGCGATCAATGGCAAAGGCCATGGGCTCGTCTACCGTGAGATTCACAGAAATGCCGCCGACTATCTGGTAGGGTTTGATGAGCAGCAGCGCGGCACCCGTCCACGGGTCCTTGGCGTAATACACCTCTATGGTGGGCATGGAGCATCCCAAGGGCACGCAGCGGGGGATGGTCTCGAAAAAGGCGTAGGTCGAATTGACCACGCGCCCTTCGTTCACCCCCCATTGCTGGCCGTTCTCCCGAAAACCAGGGGGCGTGCCAAAGTTCCGGCCACTGTTGATAGTGATCAACCCTTTTGCAGGTAGCTGCCACTCCGGCTCCACGCCGCTGGTCACGCCCCATGACAGGCGTGCACGCTTCCGAGCAATGGCGTCATCGGTCCGCAGCTGGATGGGAAAAGTGAGCTTCGTATTGCCAAAGCGGATAACCAAGCTGAATTTTGGATTGGGCAAGGGGCAGTTGTTGGACAGGGAGGAATCTGTCCCGTTGTCACGCAGTGCGCCTTTGTTGTGTGTCCATGTATGAGCGTCATAAGCAAACCCGCCAGAATGCTCAGCCGTGCCCTCCGTGTAGACCAGTAGATAGAGCGATGGGTCATACACGTAGATGCCTCTGGACAGCAGCTTTGCTGAATAGGACACATCCGAGGTTGTCCAGTTGTCCACCCACAATTCCGCCTGGTTGGTGTGCTCTGCATTCACCTGGCGCGAGGTAAAAGACCCGCTCTCAGAGACCACCTGCTCTATGAGCTGGAATTTCTCCCCGCTGTTGAGCGTCACGTACGAGGTGCTAGAGCGAGAGATAGTCCCGCCATCGTTGTGCTCCTTGCTGGCATTGTTCCTGGACGAATCCGTCCAGATGTCAGCCGTCTCATCGTAGTTTCCGCTGGCGGTCAATGAATAGCGCCCCTCAGACTCGACCACCAGCAGCACCCGCTCGTTACCCGCGAAATAGTTCAATAGGACATTGCGCCCCTTCCAGCTCGATGTTTCGGTGGCGTTCACCGGCCCCGACCCCTTCCAGGTGGTGCGGTACATGGGATCGCCGTTGGCGTCGTCCCCGAGGTACTCACGGTTTGTGATCACCACCATTGGCGCTGAGCGTGTGGACCAGACCGGCTGATTGCGCGAGAGCGTGTTCCCCCAGAGATTGGGCCCGATGTTGTATTCAGTGCTTGGGGCCGAGCCGAAGAAATTGATGCGCCAGTCCGCAATAGGCTCGACATCGACAAATGCGCCGGTTTGATTAAACACAAGCTCCGTGCGGGAGAGGCTCCCGCCCTGCATGCGGTATTCAGCAACTCGGTAATTGGCTTCGCGAGCCTGCACCCAACGATCCCTGGGCCGGTCATTGAAGCCCCCATCGGTGTAGCCATACACAGCCCTGCCGTCGGAATTGACCTCTGCCCCGAGCTGCGGCGCATTCGGCGCGGCCCATCGAACAATCTGTCCGTTCTCTGGCACCCCAGGCACGATCACCGTGCCCTCGCCCTGGTACACCGCCAGCACGCGGCTGCCGTCCTTGCTGATGCAAAAGTCTTCGGCGAAAGGGACGCTTTCCGCCATGTCACCAATGACTAGGTTCTGGTGGAGCTTGATGTCGAAGGTTTGCTCGACCGGATCCAGTGCATATGGGTTCTCGCTGGTCGGGAACAGTTCGCCGGGTTTGAGCATCGTCAGGCGGTGCAGTTCCAGTCCACCGCGCGAGCGCACCAGCGTCAGTAGCGTGCGGCTGTCGAGCAGTGCCACCGGCGCGCCGTCGAGCTGGGGGTAGGCTTGGATAAAGCGGCGGTTGCCATAACCACCGTAACTCGTGATATAGCTGAGCTTGGTTGGCGTCGCGAAGGTGCGGTTCTGGGCCCATGCGGGAAACTTGCCGCCGAAACTTGAAGTGACATAGACCCCATCGCGGCTGCCTGCCTGCAGGTCGGTCACCTCCCAGGTCCCGTCAGGCTTGTCGAATTCTCCACCCGGGGTAAACAGCTTGCTGATGTAGCTGTCGTTCACCATGGTGGTGAGCATGATGCCCATCTTGCCTGGCGGCTTGCTCTGGGCATTCACGGGCCAGATCGTCATCACCGTGCTGTTGCCCACCACCATGATCTTGTAGCGGGAGCCATCGGGCAGCAGGCCCTGCTCGTTGGGGTTCTGCCAGAAGGACACACGGCTGCGGCCGCAGAACTTCGCAAAGGCTGCCTGTGCCATCCCCATCTGCTCACCCGATGCCCTGCCGCCGATGACACGCAGCGCAGGCGGCGCAGACACCGAGGCGCGCGCTCCCGTGGGGGTGAAGGCGTAGGGGTTCCACAGACTCATTGCGGAATCGCCAGGTACTGCGGGATGTCGTCCACCTCCCGGAAGGTGGCGCAGACCTCCTGCACATCGGTTTTGTAGCGGTTGGCCGTGAGGCTGGTGGTCTGGCCCTGGTTGAAGCCGGCCACCATCTCTCCGCCGGCAATGCACAGCATGGCCATGCCAGAGCCCGCCCCATCTCCGAACTTGACCTTATCGCCGCGCACTGCCACGCCCGAGCCCAGCACCACCGGCCCGCGCTTGGTTGGCTGGTACACCAGGCCATCCCAGGTGGTGCCGCCCAGGTACAGCAGGTCCTGGTCGGTGCCAACGTAGACGCCGTCGTCGACGGGCTGAATGGCGGTGATCTTGCCGGCCAGTTGCTTGAAGTCGCGCCAGTCGCTCAGGTGCGGAGCATTGGGCCGGCTCGCCCACAGCACATTGCCCTGGGCCACCAGCACGCGGCCGCGCCAGAAGGCCGTGATCGTGCCCAACGGAAAGCTCTGCGCGCCCAGCGTGCGGCAGGGCAGCACCAGGGCCGCGTTGGTGCCGGCGTACTGGAAGCTGGCCTCCGTGGTGGTGCCGGCAAGGTAGGCCCCCTCCCCGTCCTTGCCGCTCAGGTAGACGTTGATCGCATGGCCATCCAGCACCGGCAGCGCATCGAGGTGCAGGCCGCCCTGGGCGATGGCGATGGGCTCGGAGCTGATGGCTGGGCCCTCCAGATGATCGGCCAGGCGCACATAGCTCAGGTGGTAGCGGTAGTTGCCGGGGTGCAGCTGGCCAAAGCCAAGATCCGGAGCGCCGAGGCCTTGCGGCGCGGGCACGCTGCGCTCGCGCCCGGCCAGGCCATCGGTCACGCCCTGGATCAGGCCGTTGCTGTAGGTCACGCGGCCGTCGGGCAGGTCGCAGTACCAGACACGGTCCGAGCCCATTGCGGGATGGATCACATGCCGCGCGCCATCGGGGTGGATGGCCGTCAGCACGGGGCCCACGGTGGCCAGCATGAAGCCGGCAGCCTGGTGCAGGTTCTTGTGGCAGCGCTCGTCCACCAGGGCAAGACCGCCGCGGCGGGTGATTTCTCCAGTGAGGCCAATGTCCACGTTCTTGGCCGCCAGCAGGTCACTGCCCGACAGCCGGTGCGCAGGCTGCACATTGTTGATGCCGGTAAACGATTCAAATGTCAGCATTCGCTATCCCTTTCGACCCGCATTGCCCCGATGCCCAGCGCCAAAGACTGGCCCACGCGGAAGGCATAGGACACCGTCAGCCCACCAAACCCAAGCACCTGCGAGCCGTCAACCTGGCCATCCATGCCGGCGAGTGTCGCGGCGACGGGCCCGGCCCGGCATAGCGACACGCCGGGGATGACCACAGAGCTGACCACCGACACGCCGCCCATACCGAGCACGCGCGCTGACTGCACCGTGCCGATGCGCGAAGCGGAAACTTCACCCAGCCCCAAGACCTTGGCGCCGGCCGCAAATCCCACAGGCTCGGCCGCCAGCGCACCACACCCCAGGACCACGGCGCCTTGCGCCTGGCCTTCCAAGCTGCCGGGCACAGCACGCATGGCGCCGATGGCCAGCGCGCGAGAGCCCGACACAGAGAATGCCGTGCTGGCCGGTGGCTGGCTGGCTTCCGCGCTGTGCCAAGGGCTCTGCACCAGGCTGAGGCCCGGCAGGTAGAGCTCAACGTCCTCGCCGATCTTGGCCGCCAGTGCCCCAAAGCCCCAGACCATGGAGCCAGCGACGTCGAACTCGAACACCGCCAGGGGCACACCGGCCGCGCACAGCGACAGCCCCGGTATGGTGTTCTCCGCTGCGCTGTCCGCGTTGATCGCGGCGCCGTTGATAAGGGGGTAGCTCATGGCTCAATCACTGGTCAAAGACCATCCCACGCCAGTAGAAGCGGCCATAGAACCGCCCGGTAGCGGGCGTGTCCACTTTGAACATGATCTTGCCGGCCAAGGCCCCGCTATGCGTGACGGCAAAGCGCTGGATTTGCTTCTCGCCAGAGATGCCAGAGAGCGCCTGCGCGCTCACAAGGTCGCCATCCGCCTCAAGACCAATCGAGATCACTGGCGCCGTGGTAGCGTCGTATTCGTAGCAGATAAAGCCCACCTCGGTCAGCGCTACGCCGGCCGCCACACTGGGAAGGTTCAGCTCTACGGCCAGGGGAATCGTGAGCGGCAGCCATTGGCCCGTCAGAACTGGCTCACCCTCCCCGCTGCTGTCAGGGTTGTACGCCTCGATGGCATAGCCCGAGTTATCAAAGCCCGGATCCTCCGCACTCTGCGTGTAGGGAAACTGGGGGTCACTCGCCTCAAACAGGTAGTTGAAGCCGGTGGCCACAGGCGGCGCCACGATGGCCCGGTTCGAATAGGTCTGCCCGGCCTGCCAGTTTTCGATGTTGTCGCCCAGCTCCACAAAGCAGGAGCCGCCCACGGACTCCACCGACATGTTCATGTCTTGGGAATAGCGGCCAGGCGAAAACGTGGTGGTGAGCGCGGCGCCGGGCCGGTGCAGCATTTGCACACCGGCCAGTTGCACCACTCGCGACTCTCGCTCCACCTTGGTGTTCACGAGGAAGCTGGTTCCACCAGCGCCACCCTCGCCGCCAGTGGTCTTGAAGATGCCTTTGTCGTCAGCACGCAGAAAGCGCCCCAGCATGCCGGCCGTAATCCGCGCGTCAAGCGTGGTGCCCGCCGGCCAATCAACGGCTGCAAAGGTGTCCTCCTGATTGCGCTTCACCGTGAAGCTGGAGCCATCCTTGGCGGTGATGTAGACGATCTCGATTTGACCAGGAACTGCTGGATTGGACAGGGTTGCCCGCTGCATGCGGCCCTGCGAGAGATTGGCAAAGCGGTCCGCGCTGCCGTCGTCTGGCAGCGTGATGACGGTGTCCTCGCTGCCCAGCGCCACGGTGATGGCGCCGGATGCGTTGTTGGAGAAGGCGTCTATTGCCATGGCGCCTCCTTATGGGATCAGGCTGAAAATCTTGAGTGCGCCGTCGGACCAGCGAAGCGTGAAAGCACCACCGTTGGCCGCGAAGGGGAAGCCGGCCACCTGTGTGATGCGCTGGAGCACGGGCGAAGTCTCTGGCACGCCCGTGTCCTTGTAGAGCAGCACCGATCCGGGCGAGCCGCCAGGCACAGCCCCGAATTCCACATCGTCGGCGTTGAACACGCCACCAGTGATGGTGCGGCCAGTCAAGGCTTGGGCAGTGCCCAGCGTGGTGCCCACGTCTGCCAGGAAGCGATAGGTGCCGCTGGAATCAAACGAGGCCGGCAGGAGCGTGACCTTCAGATCGTCGGTCAGGAAGTTCACGCCGGCTCCCAGTACCAGTTCGCCGCCTGCGGGGAAGAAGGGCTCAAGCAACGCTGCAATCTTGAGCGGGCCGTTGTCCCATGGCAGCTTGACTGCGCCGCCGTTGGTGGCCAGGGGGAATCCTGTCACGTTGTCGCGGTACAGCAGCAGAGGCGAGGTGCTTGGGTTGCCCGTGTCCTTGTAGATGACGATGGCCTTGATGGTGCTGCCTGGCACCAGCGGAGCGGTCTCGGCGTCGTCAGCATCAAAGGCCCCGCCTGTGATCGACTTGTTGACCAAGGTGACGTCATCGCCCACCCGCGTGCCCAGCTGCGAGACAAACTCATGCGCAGCGCTGTAGGTATACGCGTCGGTGACGAGAGCAACCTTGATCGTGTCGGTTGCGAAGTTGATGGAGCCCTGGAGCAAGCGCTCCATGCCCTTGGGATAGCTGGTGGTGATGGCCATGTGAACTCCTAGGGTGAGTTCGTGGCCGCCCTGTTGCCGCCACGGTATTCATGGCACCAGTGTTCCGCTTTGAGCGCGGGCTGGCGAACCCTACGCGGGGGCTGGCCGGGGCATCGGCATCCCTTGGTTACCGAGGGGAAGTTTGAGCAGCTGCGTGAGATAGAGAAGGCGGTTGGTAAAGCGCTTCCGAAAATGCCTGGGTGAACTGAGCAATGCCACCTTCAACGGTGCTGGAAGCGGCGGGCGCCTGGCCGGGATAGCGTTCTTCAAGGCTGCGTTTGTAAGCGTCGATCTTCGCCGCCTCTCCCGCCATGTAGAGCTCGTATGCATACGCTGCTTGCTTCTTACTCCGAATGCGATTCCACCACTCTACTCCGAGGGTCGCCAATGATAAGACTAGAGCCACAAAGCTCATAGCCAGGGCAATCACAACAGACATTTCCATCATCGTCCTCCACGCGGCCTACTAGATGGCCAGCTCGGCGACCCGAGTATTGACGCGATGCTTCAGCACACGGACCTGCTCAATCTGCGCGGCAATGCGTCCACCGATGGGCGAGCTGGCATGTGCCTTTGCCTCATTGCAGCCTTCACCTGTAGGCAAGTCGCGGCAGACTGGCGCCACGCGCTCTACAAATACGCCCACGGCGTCACTCAGGCTTTTAAGTTCCACCTCCAATGCAGCGAGTACACCCTCCAGTTCAGACTGGGCCTTGGGCAGACTGATCTTCTGAACGGCCGCATGCAACATACTAGTTTCCCGGTTCATCTACTTCCTCCATGCCGCCCAAAGAGGCGGCTTTTATGCATCTTCAGCGGATGGGGGGAAGTTGGGCTAACCCTACGGGGGGCAGGCTGCACTTTGCTATGCTGTAACAAACTTGCTACAAATTCAGAAAGAAGGGATTGAGGATGAAAGCAGCTCGCTTGTTGGTGGCATGCAGCCTATTGCTGGCCGGCGCGGCGCAAGCTCAGATCTACAAATGCAAGGACGAACGGGGCCAGTTGCTGCTTTCCGATAAGCCCTGCGCCTCTGGAGAGCTGCTGCAGCGCAAGTCGACTGATCAGGAAAGGGCTCAGGACGACATGCGCGCCTATGAGGCAAATGTGAACAAGCAGAACAGGCGGGCTCGTGAGCAAGCCAGAGAAATGAGTAGCGCGCAGTATCGGCAGCAGCCCTCATTCCAATCTGCCGGAGCTTCGTCAGGAGCCGATTCAGCAGAATGCAAAACGGCGCAGCGTGATCTGGAGTTTGCCTCCAGCAGCATTGCCCGAAACGAGGCAGAGAAGCGGAACAACGTAAACGCAGCCATCGCCAGGGTCAATGCGGCTTGCGGTTCAAACACCGAACTTATGCAGCCGCCTGCAAGAAGAACCGGACCGCCACCATCTCCTACTACCTTCACCAACTGCGGCGGCGGCTTCTGCACTGACAACCAGGGAGGCTCATATCACCAGGTCAGCCCTGACTACATGACAGGCCCCAATGGCCGGACTTGCCACAGATCAGGGACTATGTGGAACTGCAGTTGATGAATTGAAGAACCTGTCTTCAGGCTACCCCTGTAGTGTTGGCAAGCGGGGTAAGCCCAACCTAGGATGATCTCGCCACACATAAAACGGAGATGGCATGACAATTTCTCGATATCAGAGCTGCCCTCTCTGCGGACAGGAAGCAATCTTCAACTTCACCTACAAGCCAGATGGCAAGCGGTTCCATTGCCCTCACTGCACCGAGTTCTGGATTGACGAAAGCAGTGAGGCTCACCTAGAGAACATGCTCAAAGATACCCGAGACGAGTTCAAGCAAAAGCTCAGCCTAAGAGCAAAGAAGTCCCGCCCCGACCGCCTGTGGGTGATCCGCAAACCGCGAGCAGATGAAGCACATGGTGATGGCCGGCGCGTTGCTCGACGGATGTTGATCGCTGAGTGGGTCGATCTGTCATAGACCAAACTAGCGACAAGTAAAAAGCCCTCCGGAGAGGGCTGGGTGGCTACTTTTTCCTTATAGGGAGCGGGCCCAATGCGCGATTCAACAGGTCGAAGTACTCAGAAGGCAATTTCTCAATGTCAAACGGTTCAAGTTTGTCACGCATGCGCATGGTGGCGGCAGTCTTGTCGAAATCTTTATGCACTTTGGCGAGGCCTCTATCAGATTCAATCGCGCCCGACCTAAGGCTCGCCTCAATCGTATTTTGCAGGATCCTGAATGCGTCCGCCTCTTCTACGGCCGGCATTTCGCGCGCAAGGAGTTTTGCGGCCAAGGCAACTAACTCAACACCCATGTACAACACTTTGAGTTGCGAATCACTCTGCGACTGAATCCTCTCATGCGGATCCAAGCTAGCTTCGAGGCGCGCCACTATCTCCGCATTTAAGCTGCGGTTGCTAGCCTTGGCCTGGCCCTTCAAAGCATCACGCATGCCGTCTGGAAGCCGGAGCATGAACTTGTCGGACTCACGACCTGTTGAGGATGTTTCAGTGACCATTTCGAGAGTATAGCGACTGGCACGGTGACATAAAAATGTTCTTGACGGACAAGTCACGGTGACATACATTCAACACAACAAGTCACGGTGACTTGTCTACAGGAGTGATATGACCGCCAAAGAAAAGAACCACGCTGCTATGCAGCGCCTGCCATACGAACTCGCTCAATGGTTGAAACACAAAGCCGTGGACAACCATCGCAGCCTGAACGGCGAAATCTGCCACCGCCTTCAGCAAAGTCGGGAGGCCGAAGATGCAGCTGAGTCAAAGAAACTCGCATCATGAATCTAAAAGCCACAAAAGGAAACGCCCCTGGATGTAGGAGTCCAGAGGCGTCGAGTGAAGCAAACCCCGTATCAAAGGAAAGCAACATGTCAGATTCTAACGAAGTCGCAGCCGTGCGCGCAATCACCGTACCTTTCCATGGTGCAGAGCTGTTTGTTGTGGAACACAACGGGCAGCCGTACACGCCGATGAAGCGCATAGTTTCTGCCATGGGCCTGGACTGGAAGAGCCAGCACCGAAAGATGACTGCGAACGAAGCACGTTGGGGCATCACCGAGTTGGTGATACCTGCAGCAACCATGGTCGACTCGACCATGGTTGGATCGGCAGACGGCAAGACTCGTGAGTTGTCATGTATTCCAGTCCGTAAAGTGGCGGCATGGCTGACGACGATTGAGCCTGGCAAGGTTAAAAACCCGGAAGTACGTGCCCGTGTGATCCAGTACCAAAACGAGTGCGACGAGGTGCTGTGGCAGTACTGGAACGATGGTGTTGCTGTCAACCCGCGCACCCTGTACTCCGTGAACCCGGGCGATGTTTTGTCAAAAGACGAAGCAGAGAAACTGCGCCTGATGTTGAAGGACGCGGTGGATCGCATGCCCAAGCGCTTGCAAGGCAAGATGATGCTGCAGGGCTGGAGCAAGCTGAAAGCTCACTTCAAGGTGCCTTACCGCGAAATCCCTCGGCATGAGTTCAGCGAGGCGGTTTCTATCATCGCTCGGCACACTGCGGAGTGGGAGTTGGTTGAGGAGGGTCACACCGACAAGACCACCTTGGAGGTTTCCATCGAGGAGCTTACGCAGCAAGTTGAGGCTGGCAGCGGTGTAGCGCCGGCGCAGCTGATGCCATTGGTCAATGCGGTGCTTCGCAAACAAGGCTTCAACCTCGGCATGCCTGCTGCCCAGTCCCACGACATTGCGGAGCGCATCGACCGCCTGGAGAGCCTTTTCCACCCATTGAGCCCACAGTTCTCAGATGTCGTGGGTATTCGCCGCGCTCTCCTCGGACTCAATCCCAAGCTTGGCAGCCCTGAGCATGGCTACTGCAAGCTGATCTCTGCCTAACCATGCCCCCGAACTACGCCTCGACCCTAACCACCTGGTTCACCTCGCGCTGGCAGCGCGGGCCCAAGGTGCACATTGCGCCGACTGCCCGCCATCTGCCGGTGCCAGCTCCAGAGGATGCGCGGGGCCTGTTCTATAAGGGTGAGGTGCATGTGGTTGCCGAGCAGGCGCCGACCACTGTCGTCCAGACCCTTGCACATGAAGCCGTCGGTCACTACGGCATGCGCAAGTGGCTGGGCGCAGAGTGGCCAACCTTTATGCGCGGAATCCAGAACGGGGCGAAGTCGGGGGACAAGGGTCTGCGTCAGCTGCAGGCCCACATTCGGCAGACCTATGTGGATGGCAAAGGCAACTACCAGCTTTCGGCGCGGCAGGAATCGGACGAAATAGCAGCCTACGCCGCTGAGGAACTCATCTGCTACCAGACGGGTACGCTGCGCCCTGATCGCGCTTGGCAGAAAGCGTTTCTCGCCACACGCGGCCGGCTGATTCGGGAGGGCCTGCTGCTGGAGGGAAGTGTTTCGCGTGAGGAGCTCGAGGGCGCCCTATTCCTCGCAGCCAAGCACATGGAGGCCGGGCCTTGGTCCAAGGCGCAGGACCGAATTAGCACCTTTCTGGCCTCCTGGGGTATTATCTGGCCCATGGCCAAGTTCGACCCCCTCAAACGACCACCTACCTACCTGGAGAACATGGAGCTGCTGCGCCGTGCTGATCAGCAGGTGAAGGATAAGGAAGAGCGCTCGGGATTCATCAGCGTCTGCATCGGCCTCGTGGGGCTAGTTGGACTGGTCGCTGCAATAGGCCTCATGCTATTTGGCGTCGCCCAGATGATATTCGGCCGCTGATCCTCCCCCTCCCCAACAGCCCTCACCCGAGGGCTTTTTCATGTCCGCCTAGTTGATGATGTCCAGAGATTGGACGCCATCACCGCCCCCCGAGAAGAAGTTTAGGACATTACCTTAGTCTCTTAACTCGAGATAACTGTCACCTTCTGAGTCAATTACCAGCTTCCCATTCTGGATCATTCCCATACCTAAAATAGCTTGATATGCACGCGTGCCATCATCAATTTCAAGGCCGCTTACCCTCGTGGTGATTGGCTCTTCGAGGCCTGGAAGTCTAAGGCGGACCCCATATTCTTGATGGTTCACGGATCCATGCAAAGTCTTGGTCATGGCGGCACCAGAACCCATACAAATAGCACCAATGCTACGCAACACCTGATCATCGATGAGGCACCAATCCGCGCCAGTGTCAATGAGAACCTGGAGTTGTCGTCCAATAGAAGGAGTCACAACCCCCTTGATGTCAACAGAGGGTATGGACTCGACAACCATCCTTATTACTGGGGACGTAAAAGAGTCTTCGACATGTTCAAAGCCTGGCCGACGGACCAATTCAATAGGAATTCTGATGGTCATTACTATGCAACTCCATAGATTCAATATTTAATGATGTGCTTTCAGGACACCGCATGGCAAGTTAATTTGCAAAACTTCAACTGCCATGCATCCATCTCACTCCTGAAGTTCCGGAGAGGAGCTAACTTGTCATGAAAAAACCCGCCGGAGCGGGTTCTTAAGAATGGCTAAAAATCAAGATTCTTGGTTGGGCCGCCCAAGCCTGGATCCTCAAACCTTTCGACGAACAAAAGCCTAGGGCGCCCTGACCTATCGACCTGATACGAGCCAACAGCACGAACGTATTTTCCCAAAAGCGTTTTTGCTTGCTCCACATTCAGACTAGGAACAACACATCTTAAAGTTCCTATGTGCTTAACTCCGCGCAGATGTAGTCTAGTTTTATCGAGATCTGCCTCTCGAATCTCTCCTACAAATGAACCTGCGACAGCCTTCCTCATGTTTGGCTTATCAATGGCTTCTCTGAGCACTACTCGCTCACGTTGCCCAAGTTTTGCCACGCCATCGATGCGAGACGATATATCCAATGTATGGATGCCTTTGCGACCAGTTGGAGAGAACTTCATTAATGCTGTGAGGCTAATATCTCTCATGGCTGGATCCGGAGATATTTCCTCTATCCCTTCTCGCATTCCCTCGTCGCCGATGAACTGGACCAACTCCGGCAACTGATGAACTTCATCTCTTAGCGTAGGCCCATCAAGATGCTCAGGACTTATAGAAAAATCTTGCGTAGAGGGAATCGCGATTCCAACCCATAGACTGCCTGGTGCTATGCCGGTGAGCCTAGGTTCAAACTTCCTCAAGATCGCCTTGCCATCTCCACCTTTCATGTCAAAAAAGGCCAAGGCAAGTTTGCGGATGTTGGAATCCGCCGTGCTTGTAATCCAATTCAAGGCGCCAAGCCATGGCATGGAATTAGCGGCTCCTGGGCCTTCCGCATGAAATACTAAATCTGACTCATCCAATACTTTTGATAGCGGAAAATGCTGAGAAGCAAGCTCCACAATCTTCTGTAACGTCGGACCGACCATCTGCTGAGGGGTGATGTCAATCCCAGCCTCTTGAGCCTTCATAGCCAAGCTCACCATGTTCTCTAAAAACATGCGAGTGTGCATCACAGTTGCGTCATGTTGGCTCATACAGTGACCTTGAGAATTCCCTTTTTGCGCTTAGGATCTAGATTTAGCTCTGCTCCTGCCTTCAATCCGGTGTACTGGAAGAATGCTGTTAGATCATTTAACACAGCTGGATGCTTGAACCAAAAATCAATGTGATATTGCGTTTTATGCAAGTCATTTTGCATTTGCAAAATGATCACAGGAGCCAGATCTTGTATGCTCAGATGCGAGACATCTGCAACCAGATCAATGTCCTCCGGACTCTCCTTTTTTCGAGTAAAACTACCGTCCATCCAGAACTCTGCCTGGATGTTCAATGGATACCACTGGTCAACGAGGAACCGTGTTAGTCCATCATACAGTCCAACACGATGTGGATTCCAACAAAAATTTTGCTCTACTTCAGCAAGAGTGCAGCTGAATTGGCCAACAGGCAGCAGTCCGTATGAATCAAGATCAGGTATAGCCATAAGATCGGTGCATAGGCCACCTACAAGCAGGCAGATGACACATTTTTGTTGCGTCATGTTACACGCGACCATCTGACAAATATTCTTATATCAACTCGATAGAGTCAACTTCTGGACAGCGCCTCAATTACCTCGGCACCAGTCTCCACCCTCCCGGCACCTCGACGGCTTTCATGCGCAGTCTGCTGGCCTCCAGATTGGCCCGCGTCTTGTTGGTGTAGATCGGGGACTCGGTTTGCGTGGCCTGGTTCGCGACGTTGATTGCGGCGGCTGGGGTGGCGGGGTTGAGTTCGGTTGTGCGAGCCAGATACTTGGTCACCCGAGGGCTGGTCAGAGGTATGGCTGCAGCACGGGCCCCAGCTGCTGCGGCCCCGATGCTGGCGAGCGCCACCACATTCCCAGTGGCTATCGATGCCAATACACCGCTCAATCCTCCAATAAGTCCCGCCTGCCGCGCGGTCCCACTCGGATTCGCAAACACTTGAGCACCCTCGCGCCGCAGCGAAGCCATCTTACCCATTTGCTCCACCTTCTCACGCAGGCCAGGAAAGCCGGAGTTAGAGAAAAGCGCAGCCCGCGCCGGGGGCGACATTGCGGCCAAGTTCGTCAAGAATGACTCTGGACTAAACGCAGCGCCCATCTCGTCTTGGGCGGAGTTGCGGGCCCGGCCCAGGCGTTGCAACACAGCGGCGGCCACTTCGCGGCGGTTCTCGACAGGCATGGACTTCATGACGCGGTTGATCTGGGTTCCGCCGTCCGCAAGGCCGCTGGTGGCAGCTTTGAAGATCTTCTCGGGCGCATCGCGGTTCACCACGGACTCCAGCTGCTCCAGGCGCTGGATGCTTGCCTTGGTGTATTGGTTTGCGCGGGACCATGCCTGCTGCGCTGCTGGTCCCGCCGCCTCTGCGGCCGTGCCCAAGTCATCGCTGAGAGCTGCGTACAGCGCGCGCCACTTGCTGCGTGGCACATCGGCTACCAGGGAAGCATCAGCAATCTCCGAACCGACCATAGTGCGGAGCTTCTGCACGGCCTGGTATGGCAGCTTGCCGGCCGCTGGCGACACACCCATTCCCTGCATGCCGGGCGCCACATTGGCCTTGGCGAATTTATCGAGGTCTTCCAAGAAGGCGCGCTCGATGTTGCCGATCTTGGCGTTGCGGAAAAACTGCGACAGGCTGGGAGCGCCTTCAATCCCTTCGTTCAAGGCCGCAAGCGCCTCTCGGGAGCGATCCACCTGAACCGGGGTTTGGGCGGGGATGAATTCATCCAGCTTGCCGTACAGGTTCTTCTGCACGGTCTTCACGTTGTTCTTGAACGTGTCCACGCCCTTCGCGATCGCCTCTCCAGCGCCCCAGCCATTGGCATTGGGAGAGAGCTTCTGGGTGATCTCGTCCACCGAATCTTGCAAGGCCTTGGCCTGCAACTCACCACGGCGCGCCATGAAGCCGGAGCTGCCAGGCACATTGGCCAGAGCCGTCTCAGCGGCCTGTATGCCCCGCGATTGCGTAGCTTGGCCCAAGGTTGGCGTGATGCCAGCGGCGTCCTCGAAGGTCTTGATGTTTTCAGCCATCTGCTGCCGGCCTGCTTCGCCCCCGCGCACAGCACCACGGATGGCTGCTTTTCCAGCAAACGTCCCTACAGTAGGCGACAGGCCCGCGATCAGGCCAGCAGCTAACTGCGCGCCCTCGCCGCCGCCACTCTCGCGTGCAACGCCTGATCCGGCTCCAGCCGCGGCACCGCTGGCCAACTGAGTGCCAGCACCCTCAGCAAGGCCCTGACCGACAGCGGAAACGATGGGCGAAGCAGCGCGGGAGAGCACAGCCCCCGCTCCCACACCTCCAACAGCTCCGGCTCCACCCTCAACGATGTCCTGCGCGATGCGCTCACTCCTCGTCTCCGGCTGAGGCAGGCCGGCCTCCGTTGCCAAGTTCCCAACGGCTTCCTTCAGCATCTGCAAGCGCGGCCCGTTACCTTCGCCCATGACCAAGTCGGCCGCAGCGTTGATTGGCTTGGCGATCAGGTTGTCGGTGATCATGCCCGGCACACTGGCCAGGCCCTGTGCCAGGCTGCGAGTGCCCAGGCCGAGGCCGCGACTCACCTTGTCCCCAAACGAAGCCTCTGCGACGGGCGCCGCCGGCGTTTGCCCAGGAGCAGGCACCGTCGCTTTCGCACCTGGTGCAGGCCTGATTACAACGTCGTTGTCCCACGGGTTCGCAGCAGGCGCAGCAGGCGGCGTGCTTGGCGCTGCAGCTTCTTGCGCGTGTGGCGCGCTATTCGGCTGGGCTTGAGTGGCTTGAGGCTCATAGGATGGCACAGGTGATGCAACAGGAGCGGACGCAGCGGCAGGCTGCGATGGAGCAGGACGAATGATTTCGTCGTTATCCCAGGGATTTGCCATTACTGCTTCCTCCGCACCGAGCCGTCAGCGGTCTTGAAATAGGAGCCTGACGGGATCGCTTGATACGCCGTCGCGTCACTGGCCACCGGCAGGTATTTCATGTTCAGGTCCTCGACCGTCTTCATGGCCGCTTTACGCTGGTCCACGGGAATGGTTGGGTCGCCGATTTGGCCTGCCATCTCGCGGTAGAGCAGCACATCCTTGTCAGACTGCGGGCCTGACATCTTGGGCATTTTGGAGACCAGCGCGCCCTGTAGCGCCTTGAGCTGAGCGGCAGACTGCGCACCGTCAGTGGACACGCCAAATGCTCGTGCAACCTGGTCGGCTGCCGCCCCAGCGTAGCTACCAGTCGCAGTGTCCAGAAGCGGCCGGGCCTGGTCGAGGATCGAAAACACGTCTTGCGTGTCCTTAGTCTGCTGCTGACCCTCTTTGCTCACCGACAAGTCAGCTGGCCCACCAGGAATTGCCTGAAGGTTGCCATTGGGCAGCGAGCGGTAGCCAGGCGGAGGCGACTTGGCGGCGTTGGCGCGCAATTGGGCCTCCTGAATGCCACCAAGAGTCTGCAGCACTGCCCGCTGGTTGGCGCCCTCCTCGGTCATCGTGGTGCGCGTCAGGTCGTTCTGGCCGCGCTGCTGGTCCATCGCTGCCTGCACAAGGGATCGCTGCTGGTTGCCTGCCTGCTCCAGGCCTTCTCGCTGCAGTCCTGCATTGACCTGGGTAGTTGCCATATCGAGGCGTGGCTGCTCTCCGCGAGCCGCTAGGTCAGCATTAAGCGCGCCGAGATATGCCTGTTGTGCGTCGGACATCCCACGGCCTCTTTGATCGCTAAAACGACCGCCGTTGTTCGTGATGGAGCTGGCCGAAACCTCCAGGTTACGCAGGTTGTTGCGGGCTTCCCAGTCATTACCGCTGTGCGAAACCTGGGGTGCCTGGAACTGGGGTAGGCCCTGTCGCTCAGCTTGCGGGGTGAATGCGCGGTCAATGAGAGATTGACCTGCCGATGGCGCAGGAGCGGCGGCCGGAGATGGATTGCCGAATGCGCGTGCCATCAGCCCAGATGAGGAAGGCGCAGCACCGTTCAGCGAGATATCGCCAGCAACATTGCCGCCGCTGTAGGTATTGGTCGCTGGGTCGAAGCGGACAGAGTTGCTCTGGCTCGAGTTGGAGAATGCCCGGCCAACAATGGAGTCGCTGGGATTTGGGGCTGCAGCAGACGGCGCAGGCGCAACTGCAGGCTGTTGCGCGTGCTGTGCCAGGTTCCGGCTGAGCGTGCCTTGTGCTGGGGCCGCAGCTACTGCCGGGGCGGAGGTGGGCGCAGATACAGGCGCCGCTGCCACAGGAGCAGATACCTGCCGCATTCCAGGATTGGCAGACGCTCCAGCAGCATCTCCAAAGGCGTTCGGCTTTGGGGGCTCCACGCCGTTAGAAAATGGCAACTGCCCTACTAATGATCTGCGCTGGTCGTCTGTCCAAGCCATGCTGTGCACCCTCGATAGTTCAGACTGCAGTGTCTGATGGGTGCGGTTGGCGGTCTAACCCTGTAGGGGGCAGAAAGCTAACTATCGGCTTCTCTCACAATGCCTTAAGATGATCACGCCGGCTGAATTGAGTAAGTTGGAAGTGCTTGGCAGGTTGTGCAGTGTTAATGGCAGTCCCCCACGGACTGTGAAAGTACGAGAGACGGAAGTCGGAGCCGTCCCCTCCCCCAGGCCCAAATGAGCCCTTTCGCGAGGGCTTTTTTGTTTTTCGCGACTGTGCCATAATTGAGTCGTTGGCGTAACGGACGCCAAAAGTGCTTGTTACTCTGTGCAGCGTCAATGGCAGTCAGAAATGGCTGTTAAGTACGAGAGGTGGAAATCGGAGCCACCCCGGAGTATTGGGCCCAATCAACCCTCAGTGATTTATTCATCTGAGGGTTTTTTGTTTCTGGGGGGGAGTCCGCGAGGGTAGACAGTGGCCGGCGTGAGCGCGCCTTGCTCCACCTTGAGAGGCATCTGCGCGTCATACCGAGTTCCTGTTTCAGCATCCAGGAGCTTTCGATTAACCAACGCCGGGTTCTGGTACGCCTTAGCAGAGTTCAGCTCCGCCTGAGATGACTTGCTCATAGCCTGCTCGGCGAACTTGGTGACATCTGCGGGCGAGTAGTTATCGCGGGCCATCCTGCCCGACTGGAGATGGTCAAACACTCCATCGGTCATCATGACATCCCGCGTCTCTGTATTCGGCAGGCCTAAGCGCTGCAAAGCCTTTGCCTGCCCCTCAGTAACATCCCCCAGTCGGTAGGTGCCACTGCCCTTGCCCGCTGTGAGGTCGGCCAGCAGACGAGCCTTCCCTTCTGGCGACATTGCTGCCATGAACCCCAAACCAACAGTTGCGGCAGCTTTTGGCAGGGCTGCAGGGGTTGCCAGGTTGGCAAGCAGCTCGGCGGCTGGGCGACGCTCTGGTGAGATTGCGCCAACCTGTTCCATCTGCTTACCGATCCATTCAGATCCACCCACTGGAGCGGCATGAGAGTAGCCCGCAGGAGCAAGAGCCATCGCAGCCACATCCACAGGAGCACCAGCGAATGCAGCCAATCCGCGCCCAGCCACGTCGCGTAAAGCACCTGGAACGGCTGGGGCGGTAGCTTTGTCCACTGCGCCGTCAAAGGCCGCGTCTATCAGCGCTCGCCGGGACGCAGGCGCTGCAGCTGAGTTGGACGGGCCTGCGCCCATGAGGCGAGCAATCAGGCTCTCGCCGCCCCTGGCGTCTTGGGCTTGGGGTGCCGGATAGGAGTCCAGGGGGATTTGGTCTATGAGAATGCGGCGCTGATCGTTGGTAGCCATGCTTTACCTTGGAGAGAACGAGATTCAGTCTCCTTGGGTCTGAAGCAAATTGCCAACCCTGCACGGGACAGAGGGAGCGGGAACAGCAACTATGATCTCTAAAGAGGGAGATCGAATGAGAAAGCTGTTTCAACGTTTTGATGCAATGACAGACCGGGTAGTCGAGGCAAGTAATTTCGTTGATGGCAACGGAAAACTTCTACCGGTACGACTTAAAGCCATCCTTGAACTGATAAGGGGCTACATCACTGTTGCTGCGGTTTTCTTTGCTGCAAGCACCATCGTGAAACTCAATAAAACTTTCGAATTTGCACCTGTGGTGCTCTACGGGCTGTTTGCTTTGACAGGCTTTTTCCTAATGGTGCAGACCCTGTATATGGCGTTGACAGCACTAGCAAGAGCAATCTTGTTGCTGTTACCTCCGAGGTGGGCCGTTAAGTTCATCAGGCAGCTCCGGTCAAAGCGTAGGTGGCCTAAGCTTGTTGTCTATCTGACCAGCATATTGTTCGCGTTCCTGTTTTGGAGGCTGCTGAGCTCTTTGCTGGCAGCCCTAACGAACTTAGCACTGCACTGATCGATCCGATAAACCTTAAGCAATCGGACCAGGCATCATGCCGTCACCTTGACGCACCCACGCTTCATTGCGGCCGCTAGCCTTGCGCCCAAACTCCACTTCGAAGTTGCGAAGCGCAATGGCGGCCTTGGACGGGTCAGCAAGATCAGAATCAGTGCGGCTATAGACCTTGTAGAGCATCCATTCCACCAAGGCAGGATGGGTTTCCGCCGGGATCACAGGCACATCATTGCAATTGGCGAGCGACTTTGAAGGCAGCATCTGCAAGGTAAGGCGAATGCTGCATTGGGCCGCCGGCCGAGGCCACAGAGACAAGCGACCGGTATTGACGCCCGTGATCAGATAGCGAGGCTGGGACTGGTTCTCGTGCTCATCCCACCCAGGGAAATAGGCATCCATGGCATCGGCAGTGATTTCGTCCAGAGACCCGCCGTCTACCGAGGCGCGAATAATGCGGATCGCGTCCGCAGGCATCGCAACATCCTGCGCCCCAGGTTCTGCCGTCACCTTGACCGTGGATACCAATAGCTGAGCGCGTCGGCAGGCCTCTACCTGAGCCTCGCTTGCATAAAGACCCAGCAGCTCGTTGTCGGCCAGAAATGGCTCGTAGGTGTCCAGGCTCTGCGCCCGGTAGCTGTTGATCAGGTCTTTAAGCGTCATCGCCTAGCCTTAGCGAGCTTCGCGCAGGATGGCAGTCAGCCAGGCGCCGCCGTTTGGATTGGGGTCGCGCAGCATGCTGAACGGATAGCGCAGGCTGTGCATGGAGCGCAGGCTGTTGAAGCCTTGCTCACCCAGGCGCTCATCAAGGGTCTGCGCGAAGTCGGTACGCTTGGAGCGTGCCAGAACCTCCACATACTTGCGCTTCACATCGACGGCATCGCCGCGACGAATAAACTGGTTCACGCCATTGACGCCAACCTGGATCAAGGTCGGGTCATCAGCGTCGGTAGGAGGATTCACCACGATGGTGACCACCTCATTCATGAACGCCTCCATGTCGAGTGCGTTCTTTGGCAGCGGCTTGTCGACCACATCGATGCCGGCATGACCGCCGATTTCACCAACAGTGCGGACCTCCTCTGCACCAAGGTATTCTGCGCCTGCGTCGATCTGTTTGCGTGTTGCCATTGTGAAAATCCGGTAGGTTGAGATGCCCGGCACCCAAGTGAGCGCCGGGCTTGTGCCTTTACAGGGCGGAGACGCCTGCCTCGATCAGGGCCATCCAGCCCTCATTGAGCAGTGTGCACTGCATGTAGAACTTGGCACCCACGTAGCCGCGCTGGCCCAGGGGATCGCTCTTGTCCTTCTGACCTGGCGGGATGTAGGTCGGATCGACCGCATCGGCACCACGCAGAGCCAGCTGGCCCCATGCGTCCTCGCCAACCACGATGAATGGATACACATCCACCTTGGTGCCGCCCATCAAACCAGTGGTTCCGATGTCAGCGCCCGCACCTGCGTACGGGGCCAACTCAGGGCTGGTGATGAAGCGGAAGTTCTCGCAAGAACCCAGCTCTTGGGGGTGGACAGGCTTGCGGCTGCCGTAAGCGCTGACGTGCACGAAGCCCTGCAGGTCGCGGATATCAGCCTCAGCGTCCGAGTGCACAAACACCAGGTAGCTCGCTTCCACGGGCTTGGTGGCGATGTCCACGCTTGGAGCCAGAATGCCGGTCACACGCTTTGCGTGGTTGGCCTGCAGGTTGCGGGACACCTTGCGCAGCACGTTCAGGGTGATCTTTGCGTCCACCGTAGCGCGGCTGGAGCCACCTGCGTAGAACACGTTGGTGCAGGACTTGATCACACCGTAGCGGATCATTTCACGCAACAGGCCCACACGCTCGCCGCACTGCTTCTTCATTTCAGCAGGAACGTCGTCTTCGTAGGTATCCACCACCTGGTCGGACAGCTCGTACAGGCAGCCGTACTGCTTGATGGTGGTGGTGATGTCCTGAGGGATCAGCGTGTCGGCCGTTGGCGTAACGCCTTCGGTCAACTCGTGTGCCACGGCATCCACCACGGGGCGGTTGCGCGTGTTCCAGTCGGCGTTGGTAGCACCGAACGGCAGATAGCGGCGATACACCACAGTGCGGCCGTTGTTCTTGGGCAGCGCTCGCTGCACACCGGTGATACCCAGCACTTCCGTTGCTACGGCGTGCGCCAGGATCTCACCCTTCAGTTTGCCAATTCGCTCCGCTGGAGCGGTCGTCTTAAATTGAGCCATGATTTAACTCCTTGCGGGGCTACTGCCCCAAAGTGCGCCTGAACGCATCTACCATTGCTTCGTGTTCCGTTGGCGCGGCCTGGGGGCGCTGAGAACTGCCAGTGGGTGTCACAGCCCGCTGTAGACGTTGTTGGCCTTTGGCTGCCTTTTCGGCTGCTGCTTGGCGTCCATTCGTCCACTTGTCAAAGCCGTTGACCACGCTGGCCAGTTCCTCAGCGGTGCTCGCAGACTGGAACGCCTGCCGCACCTCATCCCCTTGGGCTGCCAGCCACGAGCCAAAAGGCTGGGACTGGACTTTTTCACGCCACCCTTGGTGAGTGCGATCCATCACAGCAAGCTCAATTGCCACACGGTCGGGCTCGGCCGGCGCTTCCGCTTGACCAGTGGCCACTGGTTCTTGCGGCGCAACGGGCGGGGCTGCCTGGGGCTGCGGCTGCTGGGACTTGATCAACGCTTGGATGCCGCGATAGACATCCGGGTAGTCCTGTTCAAGCTGCTTGAGCTCGGGCAAATCCTCAACCGACACTGCTGCCTGTTGCGATGCCTGAACCGGCGCGGCCGGGGGCTGTTGTTGTAGGCGGCCGTTCAGCTCGCCCACCTTCCCCTCAGCCTTGCGCAAGCGCAGCTTGAGCGATTCCACCTCGGAGGCGCTTTCCACCAGGCGCTTTAGTTCGCTGCGCTTGAAGCCTTCGAACACTTCCGGGTCGTCCTGCGGCTGCTCGGATTCGGCAGGAGGCGCGGCCTCTGCTTTCACCTCTGGCTCTGGGACAGCCTCTGCAGGCTGTTCTGGCTCCTGCGGCTCGGGCTGGGGCTCTGGCTCTTGAGGGGCCTCGGCGACCGGTGTCACCGGCGCGGGGGGCTCAAGACCACTAGCCTCAGCAAAGCCGCGTTCAAACGCTGCTAGCTCCTGTTGCTGCTCATCCATGCGTCATGCACTCCTTAGATTCACTTCCACCAAGGTCAGTAATCGGGACCAACGTTGGCGATCAATTCCGGGTCTGGCTTTTCAGCCAGAGCCAGTAGCGACTTGAAGGCTGCGATCTGCCCCCGCGTGACGGCGGTTGCAGTTGCATCCAACGCAAAAGAGTCGTTCTGCGACCTCAGCGTGGCAATCTTTTCCTCAGCGAACTGCTGAACAGATCTCCACGTTGGGGAGGTGATGTCGATCTCCTGCTTTGTCATGAAATGAGTGTCAGCGGCCATAGAGCCGCAGTCGAACCCTGCAAGGGGTTCGGCTAGACGACGCCATCCAGCCCAGGTGTTTCGATGCCCTGCTGGAAGCCAATATCAGGACTCACAGGATTGCCCGGGTGCATGGGATCGGTGTTGTTCTCGGGCGCAATCGGCGGGATCTCGCTGGTGTCTGCCGCTGGGTAGATCGGCGACTGGTCCTGATCCACGAAGCCAACAGAGCGGGCCAGGCCGTCTGCCAGTCCTGCCGCTTGAGGCACGGCCGCAATGACCTGCGCAGTCTGAACACCGCTATACAGGGTCTCCATGCCGACATTGGTGGCCTCTGCATCTGCCTTGCGCGCCTGGGCCTGCAGCAGATTTGCCTTCGCCTCCAAGGTTGGATCGGGAGCCGGCAGCTGTGCCTGTATCGCCGCCTCGTCCAGTTGAAAGTTCTGCGGGTCGAGGCGCTGGCCCTTGCACAGCTCTGCAGCCAGTTTGGCTGGATCGAGCTTGTAGATAGGGTTGGCGGCGGCCTGCAGCATCGACATCAGGAACTGCTGCTGTGCATCACGCTCCACCAAGGCGGAGGATGCGCGCACGTCCACCTCAAAATCACCCTTGATGCTCTCGTCTTCGTTGTAGAGCATCATCCAGTCAAAGTAGCGGCGGATGTGCGGCCCGGTCATGTAGTCGTCAAACCGTTTGGCAAGGCGCCTCAGCACGCTCGTGGCGTTGTTGTTCTGCATCTGCATGCCGCCAAGGGTGTTCGGAGCGTCGCCACGGATCCCCTGGAGCATCGCGGGCATGCCGGTGGTGTCTTCGGCCATCTTGAGCGCGAAATTGATGATGTTCATCAGCTCGTTCTGCACCGAAGGCACCACAAAGGCATTGAAGGCCCCGCGCACATCAGTGACCGTCGCGTCCGCTTCTGCACGCCAGACCTTGCCTGGTCGCAGCACATAGTTACCGTCCGCCGGCGTCACGCCATTGCCGATGATGATCTGGGGGGCAGCAGACAAGCCGCTGTTGTCCATCATGGCGCGGGCACTGGCGTTCAGCATGCGCTGGGTCGTTCGGACCTGGCGGCTGATGCCCATACCCCAAGGCATGCCGGGACGGCGCTGCCAGGCCAGCACGTCATAAGGGAACTCGCCGTTCTCCTGAGGGCTCATCACGCACTTGACCAAGCGATCATTGATCAGGACGGCCATGGTGGGCACGCGGTCCTCGTCGTCCTCTTCCAGCTCGACACCGATGGCGGCGAGGTGGTCACGGGCGCAGTATCCGTAGAAAATCCACATTTCGTATTCATCGTCACCCGGACGATAGGTCGCCTCAGTGCCCTCACGAACACGGCTGGGGCCTTCCTTGAGCGCAGCGGCAAGCGCGAGCGCGTCATAGCTATCGTCGGCCAGCAGCTCCTTGATCTGGCGTTTGCTGATGCATTCACGCTCCCAGGTGTAGCTTCCATGGTGGATGTTCTCCCCGCACGATGGATCGGGGAACAGATTCCATGGATCGATGCGCTTGCTGGCCGGCTGGATTTCCTGCACCTTCAATCGCGTGACTAGACCCGTATACGGATCTTTCTGGGTAAAGCGCACTGTGCGGACGACAGGAAATGGTCCTTTGAGAACACCAGAGCCAACTCGAGCAGCATCCTCAATGACTTGCCGTACTTCGCCATGCCAATTGCTTTCAACGAGAGGATCTTCAATTGCTTTTTGCATGGCTTTCGCCATCTGCTCCGCTTCCTTATGCTGCAATTGAACAAACTCAGCCACCTTCTCGTGACTGTAGATTCCCCCCATCGAATCAGCGAGACGTTGCAACAGTCTGGGCGTCAGATTTGGAAGAGGCGTAGCTTTTATCTCCCAGCAGCGATCATCGATAGGCAGCAGCATGTCAGCCACCCGGGCACTGGCGGCGTCGGTGTAGCTGCGGGTGATGTTGATGAAAATTACCGACCGGGCACCATCCGCCTTGTTCGCACTCCGCCCATTGAGAATGGCAGTCTTGCGGCTGCCATAGAGCTGGTTGGCGTTCTGGAAGGCGCGATTAGCATCATCAATACCCTGGTAGTGCTCCTCGTCCTCGGTCCATTCCTCCTCGATGCCCGAGCCGCTGCGACCCGCGATAGCTTCTTTCCGTTTGGACAGCAACGTGTTGAGGAATGCCCGGCCACTGTCGGCCACTGGGTCGGGGCGGTCGTGTGCACTGGATTGCTGGGTTTCGTCTGTAGTGGCTTGCATTTCAATACCCCATTTCCGGATCGTGAGCGGTCCAGGCTGCACTTGTGGCTATCTGCCGTTGTTGTTGGCTGCGGTACATGTGCTCGGCCGACATGGCCAGGTAGCGGAAGGCGTCCGCGCCGTGGCTGTATTCGTCGTGGAGCGGGCCCATGGGCTCATTGGTTTTGCTGTTGACAGCGCGCTGGTAGCGCTTAAGACACTCCAGCAGCCGGGCGGTCTTGTTCCTGTCGAAGTAGCAGCGAGGGAACAGCAGGCGGGCAGACTTGATCCCCTCCTCCACACTTAGCGCTGGGTTGCACTTCACCTGGCGCCGGCCGAGTTGCTTGAGCTTCTGCTCAGCGGTCTGGCCAGTCTGGAAATTGCCGGTATTGCCGTCGTGCGGCAGGTAGTCCCATCCCCAGCGATAGGATCGTTTGTCGAGCTGGGCCACGTACCAATCGAGAGTACGGTGGCTGTCTTCGATGTAGTCAATGACGCGTACATCCTGAGCCCCGCCGATCTGGACCATGGCGATTGTCATGGCGTCGTTCCAACCCAAGTCCCACACGGTGTGCACAGGCAGACGGGGGTCATGAGGCACCATGCCCACCCGCTGGTCCTGGTACAAGGCTTCGATTTCAAAGCGGTAGATTGCCCCCGCGGACACCGTACGCGCCTTGCCTTCCCAGATGTGCTCGTAGTCCTCCTTGAGCATCGAGCGCTTGGCCTTGAGACGCTCCTCGTTCAGCACATCAGGGAACCAGGGGTTGTCTCGCCAATTGATGTCGCACACCCAGGTGTCGGGAGACGGAGTGGCGATGAACCGCTGATAGGTCTCGTCCGTCTCCATGTCCGGGTTGAGTGTCAGCCAGATCTCGCTGCCGTCCTTGCGGATGGTTGGCGTCAGGGTGTCCCAGGACTTCTTGCTCACCCCATGGGCTTCTTCCACCCAGACTAAATCCACACCTTCAAAGGACTTGATCGAGTCAACCGTGTGGCTCTGCAGGCCAGAAAACACGATGAGGGTGCCATTGGCGCCACGGATTTCGGTGTCCAGCACCTCATAGAACGCCTGCAGGCCCAGCTTGACGATCTTGTCCTTGAGCAGCCGGTGTACCGAATCGCGCATGGACTTTTGGATTTCCCGGGCACACAGGATACGCAGCGGGTTGCGGGCGCCCTTCTCCAGCAGCACCTCGGCCACGCCATGGGATTTACCCCCACCACGGCCGCCCTTCATCACCTTGTACCGGCAGGGCTTGTACAGGCCTGCGAGCTTGGCGGGGATCTGGACGTTGATGGACAGAGGGGCGCTCATTCGTCGCCTTCTGCGCGCGCCGGCGCCTCAACGAATGTCACCGTAGACTGGATGGCAATCGGTGCGCCACCTGGCCCGCTGTGCTCGGCTTGCACCTTATCGCCGTACTTCTTTGGGACCAGCTTGGACAGCAACCACTTGCGGGCATCCACGCGCAGACGGTTGCGGGCAACAGCTGTAGCGTCGAAGATCACCTCCGTTTCACCGTCGCCGTCGTCGCTGCTGCCGTGCTTGCTGGCCTTCACCATCGTGCACTCTTCATCAGCGATGGTCAGGATGTCTTCTGCGATGGTTTCCGCCTGAGCCTCGCGCGCGTGCGCGTAGCGCTCTCGCAGCTTGTCGCCCTCTTCCCCCTCTTCTGCCAGCCAGCGCATGAACGTAGCCATGGCAGGCATGCCCTTCTCGGCGCAGATAGACCGCAGGCTGTTGCCTTCTACCAGCTTCTCCAGGACGGTATCAATGACCGAGCGGTCAAGGGCGTGGGATGGACGCGCAGACGCAACAACACCCGCTACCTTTTTCTTGGCAGCGGGCTTGGTGCTTGGTTTCTTGGGGATCGCAGGCTTGGCGCCCGGCTTTGATGTGGCCATGCCCCAAGTGTTCAGGGGCTGGGTTTTAGAGTCGAACCCTACGAGGGGGCGACAAGCATTACCATCGCATAGTAAAAATTTCTACAGCCACGGAGGATATCAATGTTCCCAATTCAGAAGCATAGCTTGGATGGTTTAGGACGAGGCATGGGCATCCATGACTTCGTAAACGACTTTATTGCTGTCTGCGATAACCATACAGCGAATGGGCGCGCTAAATCCTTCGCATTCATTTTTTACAACCTGCATAACAGCGCCATTAGGAAGGCGATTAACGCATCTCCAGGCTTCCATAGGCTGGACGATTTAACAGGCAATAATCTGACATTGTTTTACATGCACAACGATGCAGCAGACGCCTATAACCAATCATTCAACGAGACTTTTCTCAAGGCTCTGAATGTGGAGGAACAAACAACACTTCCATGCATGGTGGTGTTCCGCACATACGGAGATGTTATCGAAGACATCATGATTTTCTCTGTTGACCCCAACTGCTGGGATCCGACTCTTATCGTGGCTGAGTTAGAGGACTATTTAAAGTCGGCAATGGACGTATACAGCGAACAAGGTGACATCTCCGCTCTTATCGCTCTAATAGGCGGCATCAAGGCGGCTGGCAAATTGATTGGCGTGAACGAGTTCTTAAAAAAACTCGTTACCAGCAGTGGCTTGCCTTTTTGACCCGACCTTGTCACATCTCCATCGCCATCTGCCGCCCATCCATCTGCAGCAACCCCTCCAGTCCAGCAACACGGCGCTTGAGCTTCTCAACCTGGTCGGCCAGGCGAATGGTTAGGTGAGTGTGCTCGGCGATTGCGGCCTGTGCCGAGGCCCCAGCCGCCAACGGTGCAAGGCGCCGCCACTCCCCCGGGGTCAGCGACATGACCTGGTCCCCCTTCTCGATCTTGGCGTATCCCCTGGGGAGGATGGTGACGCTCACGGCTTCGGATTGCTCGGGTTCCTCGGCCGGCGCATACAGCCCACGCTCGATGCTGATGATCTTGTCATCCCGCTTGAGGGACTTCAGGGCCTCGTCCACCGTCACGGTCTTGAGACCAGTTTGGCGGACCACTGCATCCCGGGTGATCGGGGCTTCCATGTCGTAGAGCTCCCAGACTGCCTCGTAGACACGGGCCTTTGCGGTGCGCTCTTTGGCTTCTGTCAGTTTTTCAGTCATAGAACCTCCGGTTTCGTTTCAATTTCTACTTGGTATGTCGGCCACTTCGGGAGATCTGCGGGCCACTGGCCCTTCATCTCGATCTTGCGGCGGGTGTCGGCGCCCCAGGCTTCGGCCACCAGGGCAGCAGCTGCCTTGGGGTAAAGCTCGTACTGGTCGAACTTGGGATGGCACCCCTTCACGCCCGGCCGGTCACAGCACAGCGCAAAGCAGGTGCGGTCGTCGGTCTTGAGGCCAGCGCCCTTGCCGTGGTTGGCGTGGGCGGCCTGGCTGTACCCCACGATGCCGCATGCGCAGCATGGCAGGCTTGCCACGGCTCGGCGGTAGCCCTCATGGCGCAGGAACTCTCCCTTTGCCACCGGTGCGGCTGCCTCGGTCGCGGGCGCGTAGTTCGGCGCGCTGGCCAGCGGCTGGTGCACCGCCTTGGCTACAGGGGCCCAGGTCCGGGACTTGAATCCGCTGCGCTTGATTGTTGATCGCTTGCTCAGCATTGCAATAGCTCCAAGCTTCGCGCATCCAACTTGGTGGATACCATTCGCCCGTCGGCATTACTCACCTGAAGGCAGATCGTCATTCCGTGGTGCTCGACAATCCAATTCAGCTCGTAGACACTGAACTTGCCTCGAATATTGCTAGGCGGGTTTCTCGTAACGGCACCATGAAACTGGCTTCGGGCGAGGTGCACAAGCTTGTCACTCACTTGGTACAACTCGACAAGTCGTGCGTTATGCCTTTTTGCTGCCGCCGCTGACCGGCGATTGAATCCACTGCGTTTCATGCCGCGATCCCCCCCGATGCATAAATCACATTCGGCTGCACAGCAAACATCCAGAGGGTGTAAGCCACCTCTGGGCAATGTCCTTTTGCAGTAGCTCCCCGACCCGTGCACTCCCAAAATCCGTTCTGAAGCTTGAGGCGCGGCTTCAGCCATGCCTTAATCTGAGCATCACGACCCGGTTGATTGGCGATTGTGTGAAGAATGCTCATCGAACTGCCCTCCCCTCTGCACGGTTGCTGGCCTCTTGGCTGCGCCAGATTTCCACCTGCAGCTCGGCTGCTTTGAGCTTCCAGCGCAGGGTCTCCTCGGCCTCGACGGCCACCTTGTAGCCATCAAGCACTTCTTGATAATCAGGGTGCGCATAGGCGTCAGCCTCCCTCTCGGACACGGTCTTGCCGTCCGAGTCCTTCATCAGCAGCGCCTTCTTGGATTTGCGGAATTCTTCGAGGTGCAGGCGTTCGGCGCGGGCCTTGGCAAAGCGCGGCGCCGTTTTCAGCATGTAGTCAACTGCTGCTTGTGGGTCGAAGGGTTCAGCCATTGCGCGCTCCCCTGTATGGCCAAGCCACCATTGCCGCGTCACGGGCGTGCTCGTTGGTCTTGCCGGCCCAGCCGGTCACGGTCTTGAATGCCTCGGCATCCAGCTTCTTGCCCTTGCCCGCCGGGCTGATGCCGTGGGCTGGGATGCCGAGCTCGGCACACAAGGCGGTGATGAGGTTGCACCAGGCGTCCACCTGGCCAACATTGCGCGCCATCTTGGCGGCCGCAGCGCGGCTAGGCGCCTTGGTCCAGGTGTGTGACTGCAGGCGGCTGTCCTCGAAAATGACCCGTGCGGGGCCCTTGGCGCGGATGAAGCGCTCGATTTGCTGAGGCTCGACCGTATCCAGGGCCACCAGTTGGCCAGCGACGAAGGTGGCCATTCCGGTGTTTGCACCGGGGTCGATGCCCAGGGTCACGGAGTTGGGTGCTGGTTGCTCAGTCACGGCCAGCCCCCATATCGATAACGGGCAGGTCCAGCAGGCCGTTTGTGGGCTCACCCTTCGCCTCCGCCAGGAACTGGCGGTAGTGCGCCGCCTTGGCCGCGTCGTCGGAGGCGCCCTCCTTCTTGCCGGCGCGCATTGAGTACTTGATGATGTTGCCCTTGAAGAAGCCGATGTACTCCTCTTTGGTCAGCAACTCACGCATTACCTCGATGGGCTGGATTGGCATGCTCTTATAGTGGTCGCCGCCGATTTGGGTGTCTAGTGCGCTCATGTGGCTGCCCCTTGCTCAAGCTTGTTTTTCGCCTCAACGTCATCGGCAGCAGCGATGAGGGCTTGACCTAGAAGACGCGCAAATCCAATCGGGACATCGATACGCACATCGCCAAACCACTCCACTTCAGAAGCTTCAGCGTGCAACAGCACGTTGTGGTCCGGGAAATCAGGCGACGGCCTCACAGTAAGGAAGTGCCCTTCCTGATCAAAGAAGACCTTCCGGTGAATTTCAGTTGTGTATTCGCTCATCCCCTCACCCCTTCTTGTTGAGCCAGGCATCCCTGGCGTTGATCACATTTACCGGTGCAGCCTGGTGGCTGTTGCATGTTTGGTGTGGTGGCAGGAACCGCCACGATGGGCCAAACTCGCATGGCGCCATGTGGTGCTTTGCCATCGGTGTTGTTTGGCCGGACGAGTCCTTTAGCTGCCAGTGTTTGCAGGTTGCACATGTCACTGGGCCTCCTGTTTTGCAGCGAGCATGGCTTTTACTGCGGCCTTCCAACCTTCTCTAAATGAAATCCGGGCGAAGGGGTTAGACAACCCCTCTGGATATTGAACTTCCAGAGGCGCCTCAACTCGGTTGGATGGTGCAGAATAATTCGCACCAGCCCGGAAAGCGTGAGCCCATGCACCGCCGACATCAGGTGTGATCGCACAGATATCGCAGTCACGCAGATAGTTTGTGAACTCTGCAGCACCTGCGTGATGCAAAGCCAGCCAAGCGGCCCAAGCCTCGTTGCGGGTTGCGTTGGGCATGTGGTCGGCCCACCACAGCTCGAACATGTCATCTGTATCCAAATTTTCACGATCCGTCATACCCACACCTCCGCAAACTTGCTGATGAAAGCCTCACTCAGGCTGACCTGCACACCCTGGCGCCCTTTGTCCTGGTAGCTGCAGTTCCAATCTGGGCATCCCTCTGCCTTGCTGTTGATCTTCACTATTGCCCCGCTTGGGAGCGTGTAGATTTGGTGCTGTTTGATCATTTGGAATCCTCAGTTGCCGCCATAACGCGGTCACGAACAAACCTGTACTTGCCCACGGCATTCCGCTCAATGAAGCCTTTGCGCTCCAGGGCGGTAACGTGGTCCTGTGCCGCTTGGGGCGAGCGGAAACCGAAGTGCGTAGCAATGGACTGCATCGGCGGCAGCTGGTCGTTGTCGGCCAAAAACCGCAGCATGTAGGCCAGCACTTCCCGCTGGCGAGTCGTTAGGTCCGCCTTCTGGTTCTGGACAGTCATCAGTCAAACCCCCGCGCCGTTTTGCCAGCAACAGCGGTCGTCAGCGACGGCGGTGAGCCACCCCATGCCTCAAAGCGGGTCGATTCGCCATGGAAGAACAGGTGCACATCGCCGGTGCGGCCCTGGCGGTTCTTGGCAACCCGGCAAACCGCGTAGTTCTGCCACTGGGCATCAAGGCTTGGGTTCGCCGCGATCGGGCGATGCAGGAACATCACCACGTCGGCGTCCTGCTCGATCGCGCCGGAATCACGCAGCTCATGCAGGCCTGGCGGCTGCATCTGCTTCTCGGCAGCACCACGATTCACCTGAGCCAGGCACACCACAACGATGTTCAATTCCTTGGCCAGCGATTTCAGGCCTCGGCTGATCTCCTCGATCTGGTAGGCGCGGGCTTGCTTGGGGTCCAAGCCGCTCATGAGGCCGATGTAGTCAACAATCAGGACATCCAGGCCCTTCGATCGCTTCAAGCGGCGTGCCATCGATCGAACCTGCAGGATGTTCAGGCCCGACTTGTCGGAGGCATACCACTTGAGGTGGCGAGAGCGCTCCACACCGTCGACAACCGCATCCCAATCCAAGCCCTGGCCCTTCTTCGGGCGCTTGATGCTGCCGATCGCAATTCGTCCCAGAATGGCCGTCTGACGATCGCGCAGGTCAGAATGCGGCATCTCCATGGATAACATGCCGGTGTGGTACTCGGAGGCCAGGTGCAGGCCGATCGACATTGCGAACGAGGTCTTGCCCATGGCTGGGCGGGCTCCCACCACCACCAGATTGCCGCGCACAAAGCCGCCGTCCAGCATCTCGTCCAGGTCGCTCAGACCAGAGCCCATGCCGACAATCTCGCCGCGTTCGCGCTGCTCGATGAGGTTGATGTGCTCCATCGATGCCGTGTAGGCATCAACCCAATCCTCAATGGATTCGTTCTGTTGAAGACTTGACAGCACTGCCTGGGCACGATCGATGCGATCGTCAATCGATCCATCTTCGAACGCCAGGGCGGACACTTGTTCGCTTGCGCTGTAGAGCTGGCGGGCGCGCTGCAGGTCCAGCAGCAGCTTCACCAGCCGGGAGATCCCGTAAGTGCCATGGTCGTTACAACTGGCCACCTCGTTAAAGTAAACGAAGTCCACAACTCCCTTGAGCTTTTCCAGCATCGCGCCCAGCTCGAAAGCTTCACCACCGATCGCAAAGGACTGGATCGCCGAGAAGATGTGCTTGTTGGGCTCGAAGTAGAACGAGTCGGCAGTAACGCCGGCAGCCACTTCTTCAAGGTTCACGTTGGGCAGCATGAACATGGACAACAGTCGCTGCTCAACCTGGATGGAGCTCAGTCGCTCTGCGGGGTTCGCCAGCTGGTCGATGGTTTCGAAATTCATGCGGCCACCCTATCCTCGTAAACACCTTCAATGACCTTGGTGAAGTTCCCAGCGGTCATCAGCCAATCAAGATTGCAGTTGTTCCACTTTCCATTCCTGCCGGTGAGGAAACTGGACTGCGCGACATAGGAGAAAAATCGCCGGAAGAATGCGAGCCCCTCCTCTTCTGTGCCACAGCGCTTCTCGCCTCGCTTTTTGTCAAACGCCCACTGCCACCGCTGACGCATGTTGTCGGCTCTCTGGCCTTCCCATAAATCGGCTCTCGGCTGGGCAAGTGTTGGAAGCTCCTCACCGTAGATCGCCAACAGCTTTCTATGAGGGCAATTTGGAATGGAGGGGCGAGATGCGTCAGCATCTCCACTAACGACTACGTCTTCGTCTTCGAATACGTCTACGTCTAAGTGCTCATTTGCTTGCGTGTGATTAGCATCTGCTAAGCATGTGCTGCGCAGACTCTCAGCGGGGGATGGGAACCTGCTTTTCTTTGCACGCACCTGCTGACCGAAGTTGCTCACCTCCAGGTAGCTCTCCCCGTCCTGAGCCGGGTACACCCTTACAAGGGCCGCGTCTTCGCAAGCGCGAAGCCACTTCCCAATGTCCGAGTCGGAAACCTTATTGAGTTGTCTGGGGTAGCAGGCTGCACGAAGCAAGCCAGGCTCAGCGTAGTAACGTCCGAAGTCGTCCACCACCGACATCAGTCGACGATAGAAAACCTCTTCTGCCCAGCCGAGCTTGCAGAGTTTTGGGCTGGTCAAAATGCCCTCTCGCAAAATTCGGTTAGGCATTGAATGCCTTCGTAGGTGCCTTGGTGCCCAAGTAGCCCCGCACCAAAGCAATGAAATCATGGTTGCTTGCAAGCAATTTCTCTGCAAGCAAGCGCAGCTCTTCGGCAGTCAATCCCCCATGCCACAACCCATTCATCTCAAACGCAACAAGACCAGCGTAGTAGGCGGCTGGATCCTCTACAAACTCCTTGCACAAGGGCAGTCCACAATGGCCTGCTACTAAAGATGCAGCGGAGTCGCGGTTAAAGGGACCATCCATGCAAACATACGAAGAGACGAGTTTTAGCTTGTCTTCTTCTTCATGATGGCTTTCATGACAGTCCTTGCAAAGAACCTCTAGTTGCTTGACTTCATAGTCCCAAGGTTCACGGCCTTTGAAATACGCACGATGGTGCACATGCAGCGTGGACTCGCTGTCCATGCAGCATTGGCAAGTCCACTCCGCTGCCTCCAGCGCCTCCAAGCGCTTTTTCTGCCAACGTGGGTCTTGTAGTTTTTGAAAGTAAGTCTTTTGCATGTCACACCTCTTGCGCGCTAGACCAGATCAGCCATAAAATGCGCTTACGTTTTTCGTTGAAATAAATGGCTTTGTCCCGGTTGCCGCCGTGATAAGCCGCTACAGATAAATCGCCTGCTCGCTTCGCCAAAAGCCGCAGGCGTTTTTCTTTTGTGTCTCTGGTCATACAGCCTCCCAGACGCGATACCGACCATCAGTCACGGCTGCACCAGAGAAGTCGTGGCGAACTCTCACCAACCCCTTGGCTTGAAGCTCGGTCATGCGTCGGCAGACTTGCTCCACGCTTAGCTTTGTTCTCTGACCAATGGCATAGGCAGTGAGTTGGTCCCCGCCATTCAGAGCCGCCAAGATGCGTTCGTTATGCTTGCCAGCAAACAGAGCTGCGCGCTCGCCTGCGATGACGCTGGTAATTGGGTCGCTTGCTCGGGTGTTGTTCATCGCAGGGCTCCTTTCAGAATTCGTTGGGTCTTGAGGGTTGATGCCTGGGCCTGAGCCCCGCTTTCGATGTAGTAGCCGTGGTAGCGAGGGTTGCGGTCTACTGTCTTGAGGATTCGGGGCTTGGTGAGCTGGGTTGCGAGGGATTCGTTACGCTTGGAGAAGGCATTCATATCGAATCCGTTACGCAAAAGTGTTTGGGAGGGTGCGCCGCTTCGGGAACGGCACAACGGGAGCAGCAGACAGCTTGGGGATCAGGTATCTGCGCTGGATCTCTGCTGAGATCAGTTCGGTTACTAGCTCGTCAACAGTGACGCCCTGTTCAACTGCTTCGGCTTCTAGTGCGGAGAGGTCATTGCCTGCAAATGTGGTGTCATGGGTTGGTTGCACTGGTGAGTTCCTGAACGGTTACGCATAAGCGTGTCGCTTTTCCTCGGCACCAGTTGCAGACTTGGAGCCATGCAAATGCTTCAAAGCCTCCATGGCCAATTCACGGATGAAGACGGACGGCTGTACGCCGTGCAGCTCAGCCATCGCTTCCACAACACGCATCTCGGTGCTGTTCAGCGACAGGTTCACGCGCTTGGAACGAATGTGGACAGGGTCTGCATACATGGTGTGTTCTTCCTCTCTCTACAAAAACACGGGGTTGGAAATCAGTTAGGCAGCAAGAGCGATAGCCGCCCTGCGCATGGAATGGATCGACTCGTCGGGCAATGCCAGATACAGGCAGCGGTGGACGAAGTTCACGAAGACGCGCATATCGCCCTCGGCAGCCTTGCCGCTCATCAGGTCTGCGCCATAGAGGCGGTCGAATTCAGTGATGAGCACGGGGGTGTCCAGGGCCACTGCGATGCAGGCATCAAATGCAGGGTCTGCGTATGCCATCGGCAGTGGGAGGTGTGATGCAGTCATGCAGCCTCCTTTTTGCTCTTGATGAGTTCTGGCCAAATGGCGCCCCACTCACTTGGGTACAGGTCTTTGCGAGTGACCTGCCCGCCAGTTGCTTGCTCGATCGCTACTGCGTAGGCAGGACTTGGCCGGCGGTTTTGATAGCCATCCCGCCATTGGCGAACCTGGGCATCACTCTTCGCACTAATGCGCGCACGCAACTCCCCAACGCTGAGGGCGTTTGGCTTCAAGAAATACTCGGATAGCTTCATGAGAACAAAGTCTATAGCATTTGCTACAGCTTCGCAAGAAGCTTTTGCTACTGAAGCATCTGCTACTGTCTGGCTCATGGATGAACATGAGCTTCAGGAGTGGCGCATTAAGCGTTTGGCAGACCTTGCCCAGCGGGAAGGTGGCAACGCTGCGCTTGGGCGTCGGCTTGGGTACAAAGACGGCGCGTACGTAGGTCAGATGTTGCGCGGGGAGCGCGTCATCAGTGAAAAGACTGTGATGGCGGTCCACAACATCCCAGGCTATACGGGATGGTTCGACACCGAAGATGACGCCGTTAGACCAACTTTGATAGCGCTAGAAAACAACCCAGATTTCCCTGCAATCCGGCGAGTGGTATTCAAGCTGTCGGCCGGCGCCTCGGGTTTTAGCGTGTCATACCTGGATGACTCCGCACCGCCCATCGTCTTCCAGCGCAGTTGGTACGAGAGCAAAGGTTACAGGCCTGAAAAGCTTTTTGCGACAACTGTCGTGAATGGAAGCATGGAACCAGGCCTTTATGACGGTGACACCGTGGTAGTGAATACTGCGCAGACGGAGCCCATTGATGGCACCGTCTTCGCTGTTAACTACGAAGGAGAACTTGTCATCAAACGACTAGTGCGCGATGAGGGGAAGTGGTGGCTTTCTTCCGATAACCCAGATAAAAGACTGTATCCGCGAAAGGCATGCCATGAGGGCGTGTTCTTGCTGGGGGAAATAGTTCACAAGCAAAGCGAGCGAATATGAAAAGGTGCGCCTGTCTACTTTGAGCTGCTCGCTTCTCAAATCCGTTTCCATGCGTAAATCCAAAGATTTCTCTTAGAACATTTTTCTGACGTCCTACTGATTGCATAGCTACTTTGTAGCAGGAGTTTGTTATGGCTAAGTTTGACCCCCTCAAGCGACCACCTACCTACCAGGAAAGCATGGAGTTGCTGCGCCGTGCGGATAAGCAGGTGCAGGATAAGGAAGACCGAAAAGCTCTTTTCGAAATCTTGATCGGCTTACTTGGAATTGTCGGCTTAATTGGGGGAGTGCTTTTCTTTGCCGTCAGCTTCTTCAGCCACTAAATTTGCTGAGAGTATGTAGCACCAGCTCTGGGAAACCTTGCTGATTGACTTCGCCATAGCACATTCGACGCGATTGAGCAGTCCCGGGACGCAACGATTATTTAGAGAGTTACGATCACATGTCATCCTCATTTTTCGATACCCCGCCTGAATCTGGAGCGGAGAAACAGGTTCGCGAGTGTCGTTATGGACACGGACCCCTGACATTGATTGATAAGTTCGGCGGGAAGCCAGTAGTCTTTTCGATGTTTTTCAGCGTACCTGATCAATCACCGATGGCTACTAACCAGTTTGGCCCCTTCCACTACTATGTTTGTTCACATTGCGGCTATACAGAATTCGTAGATACGACGCCCTCGGTGAGTATTCAACATCGGGAACACGAATAAATGGCTGACGTATACCAACTACAGGGAAGTGGCCGCTCTCCGGCGCCTGACAAATCTTCCGAACCACCCGATAATGGAGGCATGGAAGCTCGACTCGCGGCACTTGAGGCAGCCATCAAAGATCTACCCACCAAGGTGGACATTGCTGAGCTGCGTGCGGACATCGCGAAGGGACAATCCGACATGCACAAGGCGATTGCAGACAACCACCGGTGGACGCATGGTGCGTTGATCGGGATTGCGACTGTAGGAATCATTGGCATCATTGGGGTCATCGGCGCCATCTGGAATGCTAGCAAGCCGACATCTGCTCCGACATCTACACCCGCTGTTGTTCAGCCCGCACCACAGCTCCCGCCCATCATCATTAACGTCCCCGCAGCCTCCTCTCCCACACAAACGAATTAGATCCCACCTGCCAGTCAAACCGCCTTCGGGCGGTTTTTTATTGGCTACGTATAGCCGCGTGATGTCTCAGACTGACCGGTTGACGTGCTATTGCTACAGGCGAAAATAAAAAAAAAGGATCAAGTAGCAATTGCTACTTGCAATCAACAGTAGCATTTGCTACATTACACCCATCGCAGCAACGAACGCGAAACGACCGAAGGGGTAGCGATCCGGCCCCTGAACCGACTCGATGCAAGAGGAAGGTCTAGCTCCAGTGGAGCGCAGCGTGCAGCGATAGCGAAGTGCAGTGTTAGACAGCGCGGAGCTAACCGCTATGACCCGAGGACGGCCCACGTTCCGGCGAGTGCGAAGGGTGGAGGATTGGCAACCGCAATAGGCCAAGTGCTGGGACCGCTTCGGCGGGTATAGATCAGCCAACCCCGGTTAGGCCGGGGGAGAAAACCAAAGCGCTCCATAGGGAGCGTTTCGTTTTTCTAAGGAGTAGCAATGCTAGATCACGGAGTACTGAATGTTCCGCTGTCCAAGCGCGGGAACATCGACAACCAGATTGACCGCTACAAGCGTGAGCAGGCAATCGCAAAGCGCAACGAACTCGACGCTCGGAAGGCCGAATTCGACGCCAAAAAGACCAAGGCTTTGGCCCTGATTGCCGAGCTATCTGATGAGCGCGCCAAGGAGCTGATGACGAAGCACAAGCTGACCCGCAAGCAGCTCGATGAGGAACTCAAGTACATCGCCAGAACGAAGCCCGATGCATTTCTGCGGCGCGGCATCTAACCGCCGGCGCTCCCCTCTGGGCGACATCAGAGGGAAAACACAAGGCGCTTCAACCGAGGCGCCTTTTGCTTTTTACGAAAGGACAACGATGCGATCAAGCGCAAGACTCTCCATGCTTTTGGCTGCTGCGGCACTGGTCGGCGTGACGGCCGGCGGCTCTGCCTCTATCAGCCACCAAATGAACGAAGGAGGCCCACTTCAACCACTGGGCGGCGGCTCTACGAATTCCAGTGGATCCGCAAATCGCCGAGCCAAAGGCGCACACAAAGCCGCTCACCGGGCATCACACAAGCGTCGCCGCGCCAAAGCACGCAAGTCCTAACCCCCAAGCGCCCTACTCAGGGCGTTTTCAATTTATGCGCACAGGCGCGGAAGGATGAAGATGGAAAACGCAAATGCAAAGATCACGCTCGACTACCGCCAGGCCGCAGAGCTTCTGGAGATGTTCGGTGGCGAGCCAGGCCAAATAACGCTTGTTGTCGGCACGGGTCACGGCGGAGAAGGTGTTTATGCCTACTGGGATGAGCTTCCAGAAGAAGGGACGATCTATCTCGGCCAGCCAGACGATGAGGCGTTGCCCGCCATCACTTAACCAAGGCAACCTCATAAGCACCCCAAGAGCATCATTTCAGATGATTTGATGCTTTGGGTACTCCTCGAAAGTGGGCCATCAAGAGAGACGACAGCTAGCGGCTTGCGCAGCCAATGGTGGATGTTCTGGACGTACTGAGCGACACGGATAGGAGGCGCCTCCGAAGCCTGTCATCCAGTCGTCTCCCTTGATGGTGAATGCGCAGTTGCGATGCGCATCTACGGGTCGAGGCTTGGTCGACCGTACCGCGTACTGCGAGAGCAAATAAGCGGAGCGAGCCAAGCAAGCCGGACAAGCAACCGGCCACCATCCCCTATTCATAGATGTAGCCAACCCTGGCCAATCTATTCACAAACACACTCCAGCACTACCACGCTGGATTTGCCGCCTTCGGGCGGTTTTCTTATTTGGAGGCGCGCATGTTGAATAACTCGATCACACTCGTTCGCCATTGCCTCGACGACGGCGTCCGCAGTGGCAACTACGCCAGCTGGTGGAGCGATGGATATGAGAGCCGCGCGGCGATTACCCGACACCACATCGGAAACTGCGCGCCATATTGGGTCTTAACCGAGCAGCACACAGACTCTGATGGGCGGCATTGGCATTCAGGCAACCGCTATTGCGTGATGGATGGCTTCGGATACCTGCAGGAGGTGACGCCATGAGCAACCTATCTGATGTATGCAACGCAGCACAGGGCAGCAAAGGCCAGCGCGCATATGACCTGGCGGAAGCGTTTGAAACCCGCTGGCAGCAGATCGCTCAAGGGCCGGACTTTGACCCAAGCGACTGGGAAAACATCTGCGAATGCCTGGGTGAGTTGAATGCGGATGCTCGCGCCAAGGTGTCCGACTTTGTGCAGTCAGGTGCTTACGCGGACCTGGGTCATTTCATCTGCCAGCAGTCGTTGGAGTATCAAGAGCAACGCGCCAAGAGCGCCGCTCTCGCCAAACACAAGGAGGTGTGAGATGACAAAGATTCAGGTCATCAACCGCCCCATCTATCTCGCACCGACCAAGGGGCGCTGCTACCTCACAGCAAAAGCGGCTGCCAATAATGAGGCTAGCGCCCAAATGAACAAGAAGTATCCACCCGAACGGTGCGAATACGAAAACGGCCACCTCATTTACCCGGGATGGCACTGGAGCTCAGACGAGCGCATGCAGAAGACCCACGAGCGGCTTTCACGCCTCCTGCTGAGGCAGTTCAGGAATGCGCAGCGCATCACGAAGAAAACTCCCACGGAGGATTTATGAACCGTGTTCCCTTCCCCGCTGATGTCAGCGACACCACACGGCGCTACCCGCGCACTCTGGAACAGGCCTTTGGCCCGTACCAGCGTCAGTCAGTGATTGTGCCCATGGGCCCGGCTGTAGACGGCCAAGCCTCGGCGTCACTTTCCGTCCTGGTCGTCTGCATTGCGGCAGCAGTGCTGGCCCTGCTGAGCGGCTGTACTGGCGCAGACGCTGGCGAGCATCCGCAGCCGGCGCACCTCGTCGCCCAGCAACAACGACTGGCCTCTGCAGCCTCCAAGGCCTGTGGCCCCGGCATGACTGCCATCTGGCAAGACTCCACCCAAATGCAATGCATGCGAGAGGTGAACCCTTGAGAGCCCTCTTCCACTTCTTCCTCTGGAGCGCCATAACGGCGCTTTCTTTTTTTGCGGCCGCTGTTCGTGCGGGCGCGATTGTTTAAGGACGCACTATGCAAACAAACACCCGCAAAAAGCAATTGCCCGGCCGCATGGAAGCTCTGGCCCTGGTGCTGCGCCAAGGGATAGCCAACAGCTCGCAGGAGCTCAAGCACCTAGCCGGGCTGGATGTGCATTTCCGGCCGATGAAGCCGCCGCCGCTCCGCGGAACTATGACGTTCTCCAGTGGCAGCAGCAACTCATCCGCGTTCTAGATCGAACATCAACCAAAAAACCAAGCGTTCCCAAGGAAAAGCCATGTCCATCGCAACCATGATTCTCGGCAACTCAGGCAGCGGCAAATCCACTAGCCTGCGCCATCTCGATCCAGCCTCGACCCTGCTGATTCAGTGCATCAATAAGCCCCTTCCCTTTCGGGCCAGCGGATGGACCCCTTGTACCAAAGCCACACCACAGGGCAACGTGGTCCGCACAGACAAGCCCGAAACCATCTTGAAGGTCTTACAGGGCAGCTCACAGGACGTTGTTGTCATCGATGACTACCAAGCGGTGCTGATCAACGAGCTGATCAGTCGGAGCGCTGAACGAGGCTATGACAAGTTCACCGACATCGCCAAGAACGCATGGGAGGTGTTCCAAACAGCTGGCCGCTTGGCAGACCATCGCCGCGTATACATCCTCACGCACACCCAGACCGATGAAGCGGGCCAGATCCGCATGAAGACGGTGGGCAAGATGGTGGACACCATGATCGTGCCGGAAGGCTACTTCACCATCGTTCTGCGCACCGAGGTGATCAACGGCCAATACCTCTTTGCCACGCAGTCCAACGGACAGGACTGCTGCAAGTCCCCCATGGAGATGTTCGCTGATCAGCACATCCCCAACGATCTCGCCGAAGTAGACAAGCAGATATGCGCGTTCTACGGCATCACAGCAACCGCCTAAACAGGCGGTTTTTTCATCTCCAAGAGCAACCAAGCAAGGAAATTAACCATGTACACCATTGATGCAAACGCCGCCCGCGAGGCAGAAAACTTCAGCAGCTACCTGGCTGAAACTGGCAAATACAAAGGCAAGTTCATTCGTGCCGAGAAGCTGGTGAGCGCCAACAAAGGAACGCACGGCGTGGGCTTTACCTTTGAGTCTGACTCGAAGCAGACAACTCGCTTTGACATTTGGACGATGAATGCCCAGAACGAACACCTGATGGGCTTCAAAACCATCAACGCAATCATGGCCTGCATGAAGATCAAAGGCGTCACTGTGGCGAAGGCCGAAGTTGATCGATTCGACTACACCACCAAGCAGTCATACAAAGAGCAGGCCGAGGTATTCCCTGAGTTGGTGAATCGGCCTATCGGCTTGGTGCTGCAAAAAACCGAATACGAGAAGATGCGCGACGGCCGCAAGACCGGTGAGACGGGATGGCGCCTGGAGTTGACGGCGCCTTTTGAGGCTGCCACCGAATTCACTGCAGCCGAGATCATGGACCGCGCCACACAACCAAAGAAGCTGGCATCCATCATGTCCAGCATCGCGGACCGACCTTTGAAGAACCGCCCGGCAGCTCAAGCCGGCCACTCCAGCAATGACTATTCCGAGCCACCTGCCGGCCACCCTGCAAATGGCGGATTCAACTCGCCAGACGAAGATATCCCATACTGATTGGAGTGCGCCATGACAGCCGTAACGCTATTCGACCTGGCGCAACAGGTCCGCGAATCCGTCAATCAAACGGACCCTGAAACGGGAGAGATCACCGAGAACTATTCGGCCAATCGCTCGCTGTTTGAGAACAAGGCCCTGGCCTGCGTGGCCTATGCCAAGGAGGAAGAAGCGACGCTTGAAGGCGCCAAGGCCATGCTCAAAGAGATGGCTAAGAAGCTGGAAGCCCGCGAGAAGCGACTGGAGCGGTTCAAGGGGTATGTGGCTGACAACATGAAAGCCACTGGCATCTTGGAGATCAAACACGAGCTCGGAATTTTCGGAGCAAAGCTGCACCTGGACCGCGATGTGTCAGTGCGGCTGGCCCCTGATGCGAAGTTTCCACCAGAACTGTGCAACGACCCAAAGCCCCCAACGCCCAGCCTCACGAAGATCAAGGAGGCGATCAAAGCCGGTGAGCCGGTGGCCGGCGCCGAACTTGTGCGCCGGGACCGACTGCAGATCAGCTAACCAACCCAGGACCGCCCAAGAGGCGGTTTCTCTTATGGCCAAACAATTCACACCAGAGATGGAAAAGCGCCTCATAGAGATGCGCAAGAAGGGGCTTTCTGCCAGGCAGGTGGCAGCCGAGCTGGGAGTCGCCAAATCCACGGCCGCCAGCCGTATGGCACTGTTGCCCAAGCCGTGCGGCCGGGACAAGCTGAGCGAGAAGCTCGGCGGCGGCTCTATCAGCTTCAAGCCTGGCGCGAAGATCGTGATGCCCAAGGTAGTCAAGATTCAGCGCCATGTGAGCGTGCTGAGCGACAAGGCGCCTGTTTGCACTGCCACTGTGCGCGGGCGCTACGAAGGCAAAGAGCTGGAATACCGGAGATAGCCATGGAAGTGATGATGAACCGGGAGCAGCGCCGAGCCGCCAGGCGAGCAAAGCCTCCGCGGCGTGGGGCTGGGCATATTCAACTGCCCGTAAACATGCGCTTCAGCGCAGAAGAAGAGACGTGGATGATGCTGGCCCCAACTCAGGGTGCAAATACGTTTCTGGACGGGACTGCAGATCGTGATATTTGGAATTCAGTTATGGGGCGCATCAATTTTGCGCTCATCCTAAACGACAACCATTTCAACGAGGGATCAAGTGATCTTCACGCAGCCCGCATGGTGATGAGGGCTGTGAGAGAGACGGGAATAGCCACTGGCTCATGGTCGATGACAAATGAGCAGCACGGTGTTGTCATGACCGCCCTGACCTTGGCGAACCAGATGCAAAAGATGTGCACCCGCCGCGAGCTGCGCGACGCCATGACCGACATGATGGGTCAGCTTGAGTACAACAAGCACGCCGACGCCATCAAGGACAAGCTAGACGCTCGGGTTTGATCCGGGATTTTCCCGGAACAAACAAGACGCCCAGCAAATCACCGCCCCCAGTGGGCCCCTATTCACAGCCCGCCCTGAGCGGGCATTACCATTTCTGGAGCCCAACATGGCTGAAAACAACTCTTCCGCTCCCCTCAAGACTGCCGATGGGGCTGCACATCAGCTACTCATAGCACTACGCACCATCGCAGCATATCCCGTCACAAACTTGCTGATGAATATGGATGCGGCAAATATGCAACGGATCGCGGTCCGGGCTCTGGAAGCACAGGCAGCGCCCGCAGCAGTGGCTGTGCCTAAAGGCTGGAAGCTGGTGCCAGTTGAACCCACCCCAGAAATGCTGGATGCAGCTGCCCATGCCTCGATGCAGCACCTGCTTGATTGCATCCATGACCCGCGTAAGGTTGACAAGCTAGGCAGCGTAGAAATGATCAAGCTCACGCATGCATCTCGCTACCGCTCCATGCTTGCCGCCACCCCAGCCCTTCCAGCTACCGAGGATTCCTCGGCAGGTGACCTGGCAGAGCCAACCGATGCGGAAATCATTGCACTCAATGACGGTGAGCGCTTCTTCAGCATGTCGGAGAGCCGATTCGGCAAGGACGTGAACCCGCACACTCAGTACCACACGGGCGAACCTGGATACCTGCAGTTTGCCCGTGCAGTGCTTGCGCGCTGGGGGTCAGCACCCCAGGCCCAGCCCGCTTTCCAGCAGCGCGTGCAGCCCTGGATGATGGAATGCTTTGGCGTCGAGCATGCTGCCGATCGCAAGAAACGCAACCAGCACTTTCTGGAGGAGGCACTGGAGCTGGTGCAGTCCACCGGCTGGACGCAGAGCGAGGCGCACCAGCTGGTCGACTATGTGTATGGCCGCCCATGGGGCGAACCCGCGCAGGAGGTAGGCGGCGTGATGGTCACCTTGGCCGCTCTGTGCCTGGCCAATGGCTTGGACATGCACCAGGCGGGCGAATCGGAGCTAGCCCGCATCTGGTCCAACGTTGACATCATCCGCGCGAGACAGGCGGCCAAACCCAGCTTCTCGCCACTGCCCCAGGCCCAGCCCGCTGATGCGCCCATTGCATACCTGCAGGAAGCTGACCAGCACCTCCTGCACCGCTTCATCGAAACGACAGAAGACGACGAGAGCTTCGACATTGGCAAGGATGCCGTAAAGCGACTGGCAAACCTTGGCGTAGTTGAGAGCTGCGGCTTCGGGCGCTATGGAGTCACGATGTTTGGCTATTGGGTGCATGAGCACTATTGGCACCAAAACCCATCATTGCCGCTGAAAACCAATGCCGACCGCGACCGGGAACACCGCGCCGCCATGGCTGCAGCCCAGGAAGGCGGCAATGCCTCAGCCGGAAAGGATGGTGCAGCATGAGCAAGCTGTCGCAACTCAAATCGAAAGTTGGCTATCAGGAGCGCGTACCCCGGTGCTCGACCTGCAAGCACTATTCATCGCAGCAGCTCATGCGTAACTCGCTTCCTGGCTTCTATCAGCGGTTCTGCAAGCTTCACAGCTTTCAAATCAAAGACCACGCCTGCTGCAACGATTGGCAGTCGCCTCAAGGGGAGACGCTTGCATGACCGCCCAGCGCGCCCAACAGAGGGAGGGCCAGTGATGCGAGCTCTAGCCCTAACCCTGCTTCTAACCGGCTGCGCAAGCACATGGCAGCCATTCTCAGATGACGCCATTGGCCAGGCCAAGCTTGCAGCCTATGAAGCATGCATGGCTCGTCATCTGTTCCAAACCCAGAAGGCTGAGGACCGCTGCTTGCAGGTTGCAAAGCGGGCAGCCCAGGCCAAGAAGGAGGATTGAGATGGGAGATCGACTACTACAAATGCCGAAGGTGGCAGTGGACGTGAGCATCAAGCTCAATATGGCCGAGGTGCAAGCCCTTGAAGCGCTGGCGGGCTATGGAATCAGCGGCTTTCTTGAGGTGTTCTACGAGCACATGGGCAAGCACTACCTCCAGCCGCATGAGGCAGGGTTACGCAGCTTGTTTGAAACAATCCAATCAGAGCTGCCGCCAATCATCCGCCGCTATGAATCTGCACGCACAGCTTTTGCCCTGCGCGACCCGGTTATACGCAGCCGCAAAGATCACGAAGAAATGATAGCGCGCATCACGTCTAAGCCCGCCCCCAAGGAAGCACCATGACCCAATGCACCTATGACCTTGCTTGGCGCGGACACTGCCAAGCTGCATGTGAAGGCGACATCTGCGACGAGCACCGCAAGCGCAAATGTGCTTCCTGCGGCGAGCAGGCCACCCACGAATGCGACCACACCGGACAGTTCGTTTGCGGCGCTCCCTTGTGCCCCAAATGCGAAGGCCACACCGACACCACCAAGCCCAGCGGTGGCTGGGGGTTCATGAATCACTCGCATCGCCGGAAGGAAATCCGATGACCGACAAGACAGAAGCACAGCCCGAAGCGCTGCGGCTGGCCGACCGCCTGGACCTGTATGCGACTGGCGATGAGCATCAACGTGATGTGGAGGAGTCTGCCGCCGAGCTGCGCCGCCAGCACGCCGAGATACAGCAGCTCAAGGCCGAGAAGGCTGAGATCGCCGCGCTCAATTTCGAGAACTACGAGTTTCAGCGCAAGAAGGCTGACGCTGCGACCGCCACTGTCTACAGCTTTCACTACGCGATGAAAGACGCGGGCTGGCACCCTGGCCGCACTGATGATGATTTGACAGACATCATTCGCGCAAAGGGTCGCGAACTGGCCCAGCTATCAGCGCGGCAGGCTGCGCCGGATGGGTGGCGGCTGGTGCCGGAGGAGCCGACAGAAGAAATGACCAAGGCGGGCGGCGATGTAGAAGTAGAGGGTGACTTCGGTGGCGAGCAGGTTTTGTTCGGGTCAGAAGTGAAGCAAATATACGCCGCCATGCTCTCAGCCGCCCCTCCTCAACCTGAGCGGGAGCCGCTGACGGATGAGCAGATTGAAAGACTACGGAAAAACACTTTCAGTACAGACAATCCCTTCTGCCCATGCGACAGAAAAACAATGCAGAAAGCTGTCAGGGCAACAGAGCGCGCACACGGAATAGGAGCCACCAATGATTGACCGAGAATGGTTAAGCGACGAGGAAGTTGAGAGCATTGCAACAGAAACCGAGGATGCAGGACATGGCTGGGCTGGAAATGTGAAAACCATCAGCCACCACGGATTCTTCTCTCCAGAAGCCTTGCGTCATTTTGTCAACCAACTTTCCTCGGCAGTCGCTAAGAAAGCAGCCCAGGCTGAGCGCGAGGCGTGCGCCCGCATCAACGCGGAGAAGTCTGATCGACTCGGAAAAGAGGCGGAGCAAGCCCTAAAAGAAGGCGACCGCGACACATGCATATCTAGCCGGGCAGCGGCGCACCTGCTGTCAGTTTGCTCAGCACGCATCCGCGCTCGCGGCACTGGAGGTGAGGTATGAAGCACTACGAAAAGCAGATTCTTGCTGCGCTGGACGCTTTCGGTGGGCTGCTAACTGGAGATGTGGCCAGCCGCTGCAAACCCCTTGTGGGAGGCGACCGTCGAAAGCATTCTGCCTACATTCGCCAGTTATTGCTTGCTCTGCAAGCTGAGGGCAAGGTCAAGACGCTGGACGACCAGAAGCCCGTCTGCTGGATCATCTCAAAGGACACCAATGACAACCCCTGACCCAAACCGTGAGGCGTTTGAAGCATGGGCGCGCAGCCTTCCGGACAAGCCCAACATTACGAGAGAAGGTGACGGCTATCGGTACGCCTACGCCGACTTCCTTTGGTATGCCTGGCAAGCAGCCATGGCCCACAAGGGCGCTGCTCAAAACAGACCTGAATCTGCGCAAACCCGCATGGATGCTGGATCCGAGGTGCTGCCCAACCAAGCATATCGGATGCTTATCCCCGATGTGGACATCATCAGGCCGGACGACGAGTATCTGAGCGACGACACAACCACATGGAAACCTGTAGGCCGCAGCATCTTTGTCGGCATGCCACACGTCCGCGCGTTCAAGCCAGGACGCCGGAAGATTGAAGGAAGCACATGAACCTGTCAAAACGAGCCCGCGCCCTACGAGAGCGGCGCGACAGATTCCGCGAACAAGACGAACCCGAACCCCGCCAATGAGCGGGGATCTTTTTTGGAGAACTGATAAATGATCGCAACAGCACCCGCCCTGCTGCGTCGTCAAGATGCAGCGGAGTTCCTCGCCATCGGCAAGGACACCTTTGATGACCTGCTCAAGCAGGACAAGACCTTCCCCAAGGCCAGGGAAATTTCAGCCCGTCGCGTCGGCTGGCTCGTCTCCGAACTGGCCAGTTGGGCGGCAGCGCGCCCCCAAGCGGACATGCTGCCGCCACCCAACACGGCTCACAAAAATCGCGCTAGGGGGCCGCGCTCGCAGCCAGAGCCTCATAGTGAGCACTGATGACGGCAAGCCACTCCCGGCGCTCCTTGTCGTAGGAGTGCCGGTCATACACCCCAACGATGCCCGAAGGCATGTGTCCGATTACCGCCTCAGCCACATCTCGTGGGCAACCCAGTTTCGAAAGCTGGGTCCGCGTTGTCCGGCGCAGATCATGAGGCGCCCATTCAGTCACAGGAAGCTTGGCCCTATGCAACTCACTAGGATGATTGGCGTATGGCTGCTTAGTCCAAACCTGGGTCGCAATCGACTTCTGTGGCATGGGTAAATGACGCTCCGCTTTGCGAACCCTTGGGAAAAGCCAGCCATCGCCCTTCTCATCCTTACGGCGCAGCACAATCTCTAGCGCCCGACCGATCAGCGGCACGCGATGATCGTATGCGGCATCATGCCCATCGATCTTGATCATCTCGACTGGCACCGTCACCCACCACCCATCTGCCTCCTCGACCACCCATTCCCCACGTAGCGCGCAGATCTCGGAGCCACGCATGGCCGTCCACAGATAGAGCTGCAACACGTCAGCCACTTGCCGCGAGAAGTTGGGCATCCAGCGGAGTAATTTGCCTACTTCTTCGTCGCTCAGAACACGCTTGGCCGTGACTTGCTTGCCCTGCCGCACCTTTCCCTTGCTGCGCAGCCGACCTTTGAAGATTTGACGCCAGTGATTAGGCGTCTCTTCCGGCACCCGCCCAGACTCGATAGCGAGATCCCAGGCCGCCCCCAGCTCCTGCTTCAGCATGCGTGCCTGCACCGGGGTTTCCTCAAGCACACTGATTAAGTCATAAGCATCTGCTCGCTTCACATCAGCCACACGCATAGCCCCAAATTTTGGTGTTACGTGATTCCTGAACAGCCGCTTCATTTCCTCTTGACCCTTGGGCTTGCGGCGCTTTTCCACATGCTCGGTTATGTACATCTGCACAATGTCTGCCACGGTATCGCCTCGCCCGGGAGCCTGAGGCCGCGCCGCTTTCGCCTTGACCTTGACGGGCGAAACAACGGCTTGCCCCTCCCCGCGCTGATCCCGTAATACCTCCCAGGCCGCTACAGCTGCTGCATACGACATGGCTGGCCAATGGCCCACTGCGACCTGCTTCATCAAGCCGGTCTGCGGGGACTTGAATCTGTAGATCCAAGATCGGCGCGTTTTACCCGCAGTCAAGCGCAATCCCGGCGCATCGGTTACGGTAATATGCTCACCCGGTTTCAGCAGCTTCGCTGCGCGTGCATCAAATGTCATGGCGTACCATTGGCTATTGGCAGCCAGGCGTAGGAATTTTCAAGCTCCAGCAGCCGTGGCGTAGGAAGTTTTTAGGAAGTGCATTTTTCCTACGCTATTCTACCCAGTGCAGACCCTCGCAGACCGGATGCAAACCCTTTCAATGAAGACGGCAAAGATTGGATATAGTCCAATCAAAACAAATAGATGAGATCACAAGACATGGGAAATCAAGCACTTAAAGACGCTGATTTTTCATCGCATACGCCCATGATGCAGCAATACCATGCTGCTAAAGTTGACCACCCCAACACCTTGCTGTTCTACCGCATGGGGGATTTTTACGAGTTGTTTTATGGCGATGCTGAGAAGGCCGCGCATCTGCTCAATATCACCTTGACCCAGCGCGGCCAGTCGGCCGGCCAGCCGATTCCGATGGCGGGCGTGCCCTTCCATGCGCTGGAGAACTACCTGGGGCGCTTGCTCAAGCTCGGCGAATCGGTGGCGATTTGCGAGCAGGTGGGCGAAGTGGGGGCCAGCAAGGGCCCCGTCGAGCGCAAGGTGGTGCGCGTGGTCACGCCCGGCACGGTGACCGACAGCGAGCTGATGAGCGACAAGGCCGAGGCCATGCTGCTGGTGGTGCACCAGGCCCAGCGCGCCCGCTGTGGCCTGGCCTGGCTCAGCGTCACCCAGGGCAAGATTTTTCTGGCCGAGTGCACGCATGAAGAGCTGCCCGCCTGGATTGCGCGCATTGCGCCCAGCGAAGTGGCCTACAGCGCCGGTGCCTCGCAGCGCTTTGAGCAATCGCTCTACCAGCTGCGCAGCAGCGGCGTGCTGACCTGCCCGCTGGCGCTGCGCCCCGACTGGCAGTTTGACGAGAAGCTGGGCGAGCGCAAGCTGCTCGAGCAACTGGGCGCGGCCAGCCTGCAGGCCTGGAATGCGCAGACCTTGTATGCTGCCCATGCGGCCGCTGGCGCGCTGCTGACCTATGCCGAGCACACCCAGGGCCGCAACCTGCCTCATGTGCAGACCATCCATGTGGTGCGCGACGATGCACTGATCGACCTGCCTGCGACCACACGCCGCAATCTCGAGCTGGTCAAGACCTTGCGCGGCGAGGACGGCCCGACCCTGTTCTCGCTGATCGATACCTGCCAGACCGGCATGGGCAGCCGCTTGCTCAAGAGCTGGTTGCTCGAACCCAGCCGCGACCGCAGCGATGCGCGTGCGCGCCTGGGCGCCATCGCCGTGCTGCGCGGCGACAGCGACACGCTGTCGGCAGCGCCGTGGCAGATTCTGCGCACCGAGCTCAAGGGTGTCTCCGATGTGGAGCGCATCACCGCCCGCATCGCCCTGCGCCAGGTGCGCCCGCGCGAGTTGGTAGCGCTGGGTTTGACCTTGCAAAAGGCCCAGCAGCTGGCGCGCAATGCCGCTGCGCCCGCGCCACTGCTGGGCGAGATTTTTGAAGCGCTGCAGCCGCCCTTGGAGGCGATGGAGCTGCTGATCCGTGCGATCGATCCCGAGCCCGCAGCGCTGGTGCGCGACGGCGGCGTGATTGCAAACGGTTTTGATACCGAGCTGGATGAGCTGCGCGCGATCCAGACGAATTGCGATGCCTTTTTGCTGGACCTGGAGACGCGCGAAAAAGCGCGCACCGGCATCAGCAACCTGCGCGTGCAGTTCAACAAGGTGCATGGCTTCTATATCGAGGTCACCAGCAGCCACAAGGACAAGGTGCCCGACGACTACCGCCGCCGCCAGACCTTGAAGAACGCCGAGCGCTTTATCACGCCCGAGCTCAAGACCTTCGAAGACAAGGCGCTGTCGGCCCAGGAACGCGCCTTGCAGCGCGAGAAATGGTTGTACGAGCAGGTGCTCGACCAGTTGCAGCCGCATGTCAGCGCCCTCACGCGTGTGGGCCAGGCGATTGCCTCGCTCGATGCGCTGTGTGCGCTCGCCGAGCGCTCATTGACCCTGAACTGGTGCGCGCCGCAGTTTGTGCCCGAGCCCTGCATCGACATCGATGCCGGCCGCCACCCGGTCGTGGAAGCGCGCCTGGCCGAAACCTCCAACGCTTCCTTCATCGCCAACAACACGCGGCTGTCGAGCCTGCAGCGCCTGCAGATCATCACCGGCCCCAATATGGGCGGTAAATCGACCTATATGCGCCAGGTGGCGCTGATTGCGCTGCTCGCCAGCATGGGCAGCTATGTGCCCGCCACGCGCTGCCTGCTCGGGCCCATTGACGCGATCCACACCCGCATCGGCGCGGCCGATGACCTGGCCAATGCCCAATCCACCTTCATGCTGGAGATGACCGAGGCCGCGCAGATCCTGCACAGCGCCACCCCCAACAGCCTGGTGCTGATGGACGAGATCGGCCGGGGCACCAGCACCTTTGATGGCCTGGCGCTGGCCAGCGGCATTGCCACGCATCTGCATGACAAGACCAAGGCCCTGGCCTTGTTCGCCACCCATTACTTTGAGCTGACCGAGCTGCCGGCCAAGGCCAAACATGCGATCAACATGCATGTGGCCGCGACCGAAGCGGGCAGCGACATCGTGTTTTTGCATGAACTGCAACCGGGCCCGGCCAGCCGCAGCTATGGCGTGCAGGTGGCCAAGCTCGCGGGCATGCCCGCGCCCGTGCTCAGCCATGCCCGCCATGCACTGGCCGCGCTGGAAGCGCGCCAGCAGGCGGGCGACTCCCAGGTGGACCTGTTTGCCCAGCCGGCCTCGGCCGAGACCCCCACTCCCAGCGCCGTCGAGGCGCAATTGCGCGAGCTGCAACCCGATACGTTGACACCGCGCGACGCCCTCGATCTACTGTATTCACTCAAGCGACTCGCTGACAAGTCATGACCTATTGTGTAGCCATCAAGCTGAACGCCGGCCTGGTGTTCCTCTCCGACTCCCGCACCAATGCGGGCCTGGACCATATCAGCACCTTCCGCAAGATGATGGTGTATGAGAAGCGCGGCGAGCGCTTCATGGTGCTGCTGTCTGCCGGCAATCTGTCGATCTCGCAATCGGTGCGCGAGATATTGCAGACCCAGCAGCTCGAAGACGAGAACGGCGGCCCGCCCATCACCATCTGGAACGCCAAGAGCATGTTCGATGCCACCCGCGTGCTGGGCGCTGCCGTGCGCCATATCCAGGAGCGCGATGGCAAGGCGCTCGAGCGCGCTGGCGTCGACTTCAACTGCAGCCTGGTGTTTGGCGGCCAGATCGCTGGCGAGAGCCCGCGCCTCTTTCAGGTCTACTCGGCCGGCAACTTCATCGAGGCCACGGCCGAGACCCCCTACTTCCAGATTGGCGAGGCCAAGTATGGCAAGCCCGTGCTCGACCGCGTGCTGACGCCCAAGACCCCCCTCAATGAAGCGGCCAAATGCGCGCTCGTCTCCATGGACAGCACGCTCAAATCCAACCTGTCGGTGGGCCTGCCGCTGGACCTGGTAGTCTACGAAACCGACCAGCTCGCCTGCGACAACATCGCCTGCATCGACGAGTTCAACCAGTACTTCCGCATGGTGCGCAACACCTGGGGTGACAAGCTGCGCCAGGCCTTTGACAGCATCGACGACCCGCACTGGGACAGCGGTGATACGGCCGCATCGATCCAGCCGGACAACAGCGCCATCCGGCCGGTCAAAAAAATCACCAATTCAAATGTGATGCTCTAAAGCGGTAGTTGGTGCGGAGTGCGCCAGCCTGCGCACAAACTATCAGCCATGCACCAGATTGGGGTTTTGCGCCAGCTGCTGGGCAATCGCACGGCAGGTGCGCAGCAGCGGCTGGATATAGGCGGCCTGCACATCTTCGCGCTGGCGGAACAGCAAGGTGCTGACGCTGATGGCGGCCACGGGGCTGCCGTCCGGCCCCAGCACCGCAGCGCCAAAGCAGTAAATGCCCTCTTCATTTTCTTGCGCATCGGTGGACCAGCCGCGTTGGCGCACTGCGTCCACCTGCTGCTGCAGCGCCTGCGCATCGCCCACCGTCTGCGCCGTCAGCGGCGCATAGCTCAGCTCTGCCATCAGCGCACTGGCATCGCCGGGAGGCAGCGCGGCCAGGTAGGCCTTGCCCACGGCGGTGGAGTACAGGTTCACGCTGGTGCCAATGCGCGATGACATCTGCACGGCGCTGTCGCTCTCGAGCTTTTCGATATAGACCATGCTGTGGCCCGAGGGCACGGCGAAATGGATGGTCTCCTGCGTGGCATCGCGCAGATCACGCAACGCCTGGGTCGCTGCCATGCGCAGGCCCGAGCGGCTCCAGCTGCGGCTGGCCAGTTGTACCAGGCGCGGGCCCAGGGTCCAGCAGCGCGTGCTCCCCACTTCCACCAACATGCGCTCGGCCTGCAGCGCCGCCACAATGCGGTGCACCGTCGGGCGCGGAAAACCTGTTGCCTTGGCCATCTCGGCAATGCCCAGCGGCTCGCTGCCATCTGCCACCAGCTGCAGCACGCGCATGAACTTGGAAAACGCTGCCGTGCCGGCAACACTGCTTTCAGAAGACGAAGTAGCCATGCGCCGTAGCATACCCCAGCGCAAGAGGGTTCAGGGTCGCCAGCTGCATGCACTGCGCGCTCTCCTGCCATTCGACGCATACAGAGGCCAAAGCATTCTTCTTTTCCATAGGAATGCGGTTCCATCCCTTCAACGGTGATGCCTTCCGAATGATCACTATGGAAAATCCATAGCCAGCATCGCGGCAGACCGCTACCATGGCGCATCCCCCCACGACACCGCTTCCCGCCCGCCATGCGCTTTGACCTGCAAGACCTGCGCCTTTTTGTCCATACGCTGGAGTCCGGCACCATCACCCAGGGGGCAGAGCGCTGCCATATCACCCTGGCATCGGCCAGCGAGCGCATTCGCGGCATGGAAGCGGTGCTGGGCGCGCCCTTGCTCCACCGCAGCAAGCGCGGGGTCACAGCGACCGAGGCGGGGGCCGTGCTGCTGCCCCATGCCCGCCGCATGCTGCTGCAGATGGAGCAGCTCGCCGGCGACATGCAGGCCTTTGGCCAGGGCCTGGGCACGCGCATTGAGCTGCTGGCCAACACTTCGGCGATCAGCGAGCACCTGATTGCGCCGCTGGGCGCTTTTATGCAAGCCAACCCGCAGCTGCGCCTGGAGCTGCGCGAATGCACCAGCGATGCGATTGCGCGCGCGCTGATGGCCGGTGAGGCGGATATGGGCGTGCTCTCCAACGCCGTACCTGCGGGCAGCCTGCACACCCAGGTCTGGCGCGATGACCCGCTGGTGCTGCTGGGCACGACGCGCCTCTTGGCCGCCCTGCCCCAGGATGTGCAACTGCACCACCTCAAGGACATTGCGCTCCTGGGCCTGCTGCCCCAGCATGCGCTGCACCAGCTGATGGCCGCGCAGGCACTGCAGGCGGGCGTGGCGCTGCGCTACCGCGCGCTGGCCCCGCACCTCGAAGCCCTGTGCGACTGGGTCGCGATGGGCCTGGGCGCTGCGCTGGTGCCGCGCACCGCTGCCGAATGCGCCACCCTGCGCTGGCCCCAGGCCCGGCTGCGCCTGCGGCCGCTGAGCGCCGACTGGGCCGCACGCCAGCTGGTGCTGGCCTGCCGCGACCCCGCCCAGCTGCCGCCCCAGGCGCTGCAGCTATGGACCTTTTTGCAGGAAGCGGCCCACTAGGCATTGCAGCGAGCGCCATCCACGGCCCGCATAGCCGACGGCCTGCCCGGCCTTTGTCCCCGGCGGGCCCATCTTGTGCAACACTTGCGCGCTTATGTTTTCCCGCCTCTCTGTTTACTTGGCGCCAGCGCTGCTGTGCGCCGCCGCCCCTGCCCTGGCTGCAGGCTTTGATGACTGCCCGCAGTTCTTCTCGGGCAAGCCGCCCAGCACCAGTGCCTACGGCCAATTGCGTCCTTTGTGTTTTGAAGAGTTTGCCGTGCTGCATTCGGGCCAGACCAAGACGCCGATCTTTGTGGCCCAGCGCCTGAACGCCCGCATGCTGGACCAGGCCAAGGACTTGAAGCGCAGCGACAAGTTCTACGAAGAAGCCCGTCTGCCCGCGCGCGAACGCGCGCAGTTGTCGGACTACCGGCGCTCGGGCCTCAGCCGTGGCCATATGGCTGCGGCCGGTGACATGAGCACCAAGTTCGGCAAGGCCCAAAGCTATTCGCTGGCGAATATGGTGCCGCAGGACCCGACGCAAAACGGCAAGCCCTGGTCGCAGATCGAGCAGGACACGCGCCGCTATATCCGCCGCGCCAAGGGCGATGTCTTTGTCATCACTGGCCCGGTTTTTGGCAAGCAACACCGCACCATCGGTGACGGCCAGGTCTGGGTGCCCGATGCCGTGTTCAAGATGGTCTACGACCCAGCGACCGGCCAGCGCTGGGTGCATCTGCAGGACAACCAGCCATCGGCCAAGGCGGGCAAGCCCCTCAGCTACGCAGAGTTTGTGCAACGCACGGGCATTCGCCTGCTGGACTGAGCACAGTCCCTGGCTCAGAAAAAAGGCCCATGCTGCAATGCGCAGACATGGGCCTTCGCGGGTGAATGGTGCGGCTCAGTGGTCGTTGGCCGCATCCAAAAACGCCGTGCCTTCGCTCAGCGGCGCAAAGCGGTAGGACGCGGGCGTGCGGCTGAGCTTGACCGGGGCGCCCAGGCCGGTGTAGTCGCCCATCTTCACGACCATCTCGCGGTGCGCGGTATGCGGGGCTTGCAAGGCCTGCTCCACATTCAGCACCGGCGCGGCAGGCACGCCAATGGCCATCAGGTCTTGGGCCAGTTGCACGCCGTCATGCGCGGCAAAGGCTTTTTCAAGCAGCGGCTTGAGCACATCGCGGTTGACCGAGCGCTGGCCGGCCGTGGCAAAGCGCGTGTCATCGGCCAGGGCCTCCTGCCCCAGGTGCTGGCACATCAGGCGGAACTGGCGGTCATTGCCCACGGCCAGAAAGATTGGCGCCTTGCCGGTGTTCACCACATCGTAGGGGTAGATATTGGGGTGGGCATTGCCGGAGCGGCCGGGGATCTTGCCGTTCATGAACCAGTTGGCGGCATGCGGGTGCAAGAGCGAGATGCCCGCGTCGTACAGCGAGGCATCGACCAGCTGGCCCAGGCCGCTGCGGCCGCGCTCGTGCAGCGCCAGCAGCACGCCAATGACGGCATTGAGGCCGGTGACCATGTCGACCACCGGCAGGCCCACACGCAGCGGGTCGCGGTCGGCCTCGCCATTGATGCTCATCAGCCCGGCCATGGCCTGAATGGCCGCGTCATAACCGGGCAGGCTGCCCAGCGGGCCATCGGCGCCAAAGCCGGTGACGCGGCACCAGACCAGGTGCGGAAACTGCTGCTGCATCTGCTCGTAGCCAATGCCCCATTTCTCCATCGTGCCGGTCTTGAAGTTCTCGACCACCACATCGGCCTGCGCCATCAAAGCGCGCACCTGGGCCTGGCCTTCGGCACTCGCCAAGTCCATGAACTGCACGCGCTTGTTGCGGTTCAGACCCAGGTAGTACGAGGCCACGCCTTCGCGAAACGGCGGGCCCCAGCTGCGCGTATCGTCGCCTTGCGGCGGCTCGACCTTGAGCACATCGGCGCCATGGTCGCCCAGGATCTGGCCGCACAGCGGCCCGCCCAGAATGCGCGAGAGATCGAGCACCTTGATGCCCTGCAAAGCGCCTGCTTGGGCCGCCTGTGTTGTTGTCATGGTCCGTTTTTCCGTTTTCCGTTGTATCAGTCCAGCATCACACCCGACTGCTGCACCACTGCCTGCCATTTGTCTACTTCAGTACCGATAAAGCGCCCCAGATAGGCGGGCGACCGGTCCGGTGATGCCTCCAGGCCCTGCGCGGCAAAGGCCTTTTTCACACTGTCCGAATCCAGCGCCTTGGAGAAGGCTTGGTTGAGCACCTGCACACGCTCGGGCGGCGTGCCCTTGGGGGCGACGACACCGAAGAAAACACCCACGTCATACCCGGCCATGCCCTGCTCGGCCACGGTGGGAATGTCGGGCAAGGCGCTGGAGCGGCGCGCGGTGGCTACGCCCAGCGGTTTGACCTTGCCTGCCTTGATATAGGGCATGGCCGTCAGGATATCGGTAAAGCTCATGTCGACCTGTCCCGCCAGCAAATCATTGAGCGCCGGGCCCGTGCCCTTGTAGGGAATGTGCTGCAGCTTGGTGCCCGCCAGGTTGTTGAACATGACCCCGGCCAGGTGCGACGAAGCGCCATTGCCCGATGACGCGAAATTGAGCTTGCCGGGCTGGGCCTTGTCCAGCGCGATCAGGCCCTGCACGTTGTCGGCTGGCAGGCTGGCCTTCACCACCAGGATATTGGGCAGGTAGCCCACATAGATGATGGGCGCGTAGCTGGTGCGCGGGTCGTAGCTGATCGACTTGTACAAGCTCTTGTTGATCGCCAGCGGCCCCGAGGTGCCGAACATGATGGTGTAGCCATCGGGCTTGGCGCGCGCCACATACTCGGCGCCGATATTGCCGCCTGCGCCCGCGCGGTTCTCCACCACTACGCTCTGGCCCAGCTCGCGCGTCAGCTCGGTCGCCAGAATGCGGGCCATCGCATCGGTGGGGCCGCCCGGTGGGAAGGGTACGGTGAACATGATCGGACGGTCGGGGAATTTGTCAGCGGCTTGCGCCGAGGCGATGCCCACGCCACCCAGCCCGGCCAGGCATGCGAGGGCGAGCGCCGCCGTGTTCAAGGAAAATTTTTGCATGTTTGTCTCCATGTATTGAGGGATGCAGGTCTGCTGCCTGCGTATTGATGGGGGTGTCTCTGCCGGTCTGCGTATCTGTTATTCAGTCCAGCCAATCGGCGGGAATGGCGTCGCTCGCCAACGGGTCGCGCGGCAACACGCGGTGCAGCAGCACCAGTTGCGACAGACGCAGGCGCTCGGCCGAGTCGATCTGGCCGGCTTCCCAGGCCATCGCAATGGCGGTGGTGCAGTTGTACAGACCGGTGGCAGCCTGGCGGGCCAGCACCGCGCCGCCGTCTTGCGCGGCACGCTCGGCCAGCGCGCTGGCGCGGGCCAGAGCGGCATCCAGCGTCTGGCGGTAGCCTGCGCTGATGCTGCAATGCGCCAGCAGGCCGTGCAGATAGGCCTGCAGCACCGGCAGCGAGCCTTCCCGCTGGATGGCGCGCACGACATCGAGCGCGACGATATTGCTGGTGCCTTCCCAGATGGAGCCCAGGTGGGCATCGCGCACCAGGCGCGGGTCCGTCCATTCCTCGATATAGCCGCAGCCGCCGCGCACTTCCATCGCGTCACCGGTCACCTTGCGCGCATCGCGGCAGGCGCGGAACTTGATCATCGGCGTCAGGATGCGCAGCAGCGCATAGGCCTCCTTGTCGCCCGCGTCCGAGCGCATCAGGGTCTGCGCGGTCTGGAACACCATGGAGCGCGCCTGCTCGGCGGGCACGCGCAGCTTGTCGAGCTGGCGCTGCATCAGCGGCATGTCCTGCAGGCGCTTGCCAAAGGCCACGCGCTCGCTGGCGACAAACTCGGCCTCGGCGACCGCGCGGCGCATCATGCCGGCCGAGCGCACACCATTGGACAGGCGCGAGTTGTTGACCATGTCGGCCATCTGCACAAAGCCCCGGCCCTGCTCGCCGATCAGGTAGGCCGTGGCGCCTTCCATGCGGATCTCGCCGCTGGCCATCGACTTGGTGCCCAGCTTGTCCTTGAGGCGAATGATGCGGTAGTGGTTCTGGCTGCCGTCATCGAGCTTGCGCGGCAGCAAAAAGAGCGAGATGCCCTTCATGCCAGCGGGCGCGCCTTCGACACGGGCCAGCACCATCGCAAACTCGGCATCAGGGTTGGAGCAGAACCATTTGTCACCCGTCACGCGCCAGCTGCCATCGGCCTGCGGTTGGGCCAGGGTCTGGGTGTTGGAGATGTCGGAGCCGGCGGCCTGCTCGGTCATGAACATGGCGCCCTGGGCCTGGCTGTCCCAGTCCAGCGACAGCAGCTGCGGCAGGTACTTGGCGACCAGCTCCGGCGCGCCGAACTTCTTCAAGGTGCGCGTGAGCGAATCGGTCATCGACAAGGGGCAGCACAGGCCAAACTCGGACTGCACAAAGAGATAGGTCAGCGCATATTTGACGATGGGCGGCATCTTGCCCTGCCAGCCCAGCATGTCGTCGCGGTGCGAGATCGCCTGCAGGCCGAACTCGCCATAGGCAATGCGTTCGAGCTCTTCATAGGCCGGGTGCTTGATGATGCGCTGGCGGTCTTCCCCGGCGCGGCTGCGGTGCTCCAGCGTGGGCGGGTTCTTGTCGGCAATGCTGGCCAGCTCATCGATGCGGCCGCCTGCGAGCTCGCCCATGCGCTGCAGATAGGGCTGCAGATGGGCCAGCAGATCGGCGGGCAGGTAGAGCTGCAAGAGCTGCTGCAAAGCCGGGTCGGTGCTGTAGAAATTGCTGCCGTGGCGATCGGGCACGGGGTGGGCATGGGCTTGCGCCACCTGCGCCATGGCGCTGCGCTGGGATGGGTCCGGTGCGGACATGCGGGTCTCCTGATGGCGGGCTGGCGGCGATGCTCTGCCGGCTCGCATGGTTAGGCGTGTTTTGTGCGCGGGTTCGCGCTCGGGTCGCGGGGTTTTGCGCCATTTCAGCAGCCAGCGCTATTCGCGTCAAATATTATTAAAATCTTTATCGATACGTATTAAATATAGATAGGAGCCCCCATGGAGCTGCGGCTGCTGAACTACTTTGCAACGCTGGCCGAAGAGCTGCACTTCAGCCGGGCGGCCCAGCGCCTGTCCATCTCGCAGCCGCCGCTGTCGGTCGCCATCCGCCAGCTGGAAGAAGAAATTGGCGCTGCGCTGTTTGAGCGCAGCAGCAAGGGCGTGCGCCTGACCGCTGCCGGCGCCCACCTGCTGCCACGCGCGCGCCAACTGTTGGCGCTGGCCGGGCAGGCGGCGCAGGAGACGCGCGATGTCGGCCAGGGCGTGCGCGGCCATCTGCGCCTGGGCTTTGTCGGCTCGGCGCTCTACCGGGGCGTGCCCCAGGCTTTGGCCCATTTTCAGAACGCGCATCCGCAGGTGCGCATCGACATGCGCGAGCTCAACAGCGCCGAGCAGCTGCTGGGCCTGCAGCAGGCCGAGCTGGACATGGGCCTGGTGCATTCGGTGATGCTGCCCGAAGGCCTGCGCAGCCAGCTGCTGATGCAAGAGCCCTTTGTGGCCTGCCTGCCGCGCCCGCATGCGCTGGCGGGCCATGCCGCGCTCGATCTGGCGCAGCTCAAGCACGAGCGCCTGGTGCTGTTCTCCAGCGCTGTCTCGCCGCTCTACCACCAGCGCATCTACCAGATGTGCATGGCCCATGGCTTTGCGCCCGAGGTGCGGCATGAGGTGCGGCACTGGTTGTCGGTGCTGTCGCTCGTATCGCTGGGCCAGGGCGCGGCCATTGTGCCCGCCGCGCTGCAGCGCGTGGGCATGCCCAATGTGGTGTTTATTCCGCTCTTGGGCGAGCAGCCGCAGTCCGAGCTGCTGGCGGTCTGGCGCAGCCAGCCAGACAACCCGCTGGTGCACAAGCTGCTGCTCAGCCTGCAATCCGCCGTGCAGGCCGTGCAAGCCCCTGACCCAGGCGCCTGATCAACCCGTGTGGCCGCTCAGCACGGTGCGCAGCAGCAAATCATCGAGCGGCGCAAAGTCCACGCTCGGTGTCTGCGGCGCGGGGGCGGCTTCCAGCTGCGCCAAGGTCGTCTCGATAAAGGCATTGAGCACCGGCATCGCGGCACCATGCTCGGACTCCTTGGCCGCGCGCTTGACCACCAGCAGCGCCGCAATCGCGTCAAGCACGGCCGGGTCAGCGACCGTGCCATCGACCAGATCCTGAAAGCGCATCGGTGCCACGCCCCGGCCCTCGGCCAGCCACAGGCAGGCCAGCAGCGGGCGCAGCACATAGAGGTATTTCTTGAGCCGCACCGTCTCGCCCTGCAGGTACTCGCGGTAGTTTTTGCGCGCCATGTGCAGGTAGTGGTAGTGCGTGCGCTCGGGTAGGTGCACGCGCTCGATGGCGGCGCGCATGTCGGCCACAAACAGCGGATCGGCCTGGTAGACCACGGGAGAATCAAACCATTCGATCAAGGTGGCATTGCCCTTTTTGAGCAGGCCCAGCGCCTTGCGCAGCTCCCAGCCATTGACATCGAAGACATCGGAGATAGGCAGCTCGATCACATCGCGCTGCTCGCTCACGCTCAGGTACCAGGGCAGGCGCGGTGCATAGATAAAGCGCACATCGTAGTCACTGTCGGGCGATGCAAAGCCCCAGCCCCGGCTGCCGGACTCGCAGGCAAACAGAATGCGCACCTGGTGCTCGATCTCGATCTGCGCCAGCTTGGCTTCGATGTCGGCGCGCACTGCCGGGTCGATGGGGTGCACTTGCTCTTGCCAGGCTTCGGATGGGTTCACGCTCGCTCCCTTCAAAACCGTTGATCTTGCCAGAACCGGTGCGACCCAGCCCTGACCCGAGCCGCACTGGCTGCATAGGCAATGCGAATGCATCTGCTTACAGCCCGCATCCAGAGCGGTGCTACATGGGCATTTGGCTGCTTTCGCAACCAAGCGCACGCAGACACGCGATACTGCAGGCTTCGCAAACTCACCCGAGAACAAGAACATGCAAGGCCATCCCGACGTCGTCGACTACCTCAAGGACCTGCTGCGTGGCGAATTGGCCGCACGCGACCAGTACTTTGCCCACTCGCGCATTTACGAAGACCAGGGCTTTACCAAGCTGTTCACCCGCCTGGACCATGAGATGCAGGAAGAGACCCAGCATGCCGACGCACTGCTGCGCCGCATCCTGATGCTGGGCGGCCGCCCCGATATGCGCCCCAAGGAATTCACACCGGGCGCGACCGTGCCCGAGATGCTGCAAAAGGACCTGGACACCGAATACGAAGTGCGCGCCGGCCTGCGCCAGGGCATGGAACTGTGCGAGAAGCACAGCGACTATGTGAGCCGCGACATTCTGCTGGCCCAGCTGCGCGACACCGAAGAAGACCATGCCTACTGGCTGGAAAAGCAGCTCGGCCTGATCAACATGATGGGCCTGCCCAACTACCTGCAAAGCCAGACCTGAAGCTAAGCAGCGCCCATGCAAAAGGCCGCCAGATTTGATTCTGGCGGCCTTTTGTTTGGCGAGCATCCCGTCAGCCCCTCGGTCCAACGGATCTGCCGGTCAGGGAGCAGCAGTCGCTGCCGCCGGCATGCGCATCGAGCGCACCAGCGCGGCCAGCACCACGCCATAGGCGGGCACAAACAGCAGCAGGCTCACCGCCAGCTTGATGACATAGTCCACCAGTGCAATCTCCACCCAGTTGGCGGCCATGAAGGGGTCGGCACTGCGCCAGAAGGCGATGGAGAAAAAGGCAGCGGTATCGAGCGCCTGGCCAAACACCGAGGCGGCAGCGGGTGCCATCCACCAGGCGTGGCTCTTTTGGCGAATGCGGTCAAACACCTGGATGTCGAGCAACTGCCCCAGCACATAGGCAGCAAAGCTGGCCAGCGCAATGCGGAAGACAAAACTGTTGAAGGTCTGCAGCGCCTCCCAGCCGTTGAAGCGCCCTTCATGGAAGATGACGCCAACGATATAGGACACCAGCAGCGCAGGCAGCATGGCGCGGGTGATGACGCGGCGCGCCTCGGCCTTGCCGATCAGACGCACGGTCAGGTCGGTGGCCAGGAAGATAAAGGGAAAGCTGAAAGCCCCCCAGGTGCTGTGAAAACCCAACAGCGAGATGGGCAGCTGCACCAGGTAGTTGCTGGCAATGACGATGGCGATATGGAAGGCCACCAGCAAGGAGAGATAGAAGGGCACGCGCGAGACAGGGGTCTGCACGGCATGAGCGGAGTTCATGACATTCCTTTTTGGTCAATGGGGGCGAGGGAACCCATGGCTACGAAAAGTGGCCCAGGAACAATGCGGCGTTCCCAGGCACAAGGGGCCCGTATTGTATACGCGCTGCGCAAACCCGGGTGGCCACTGGGCCCAAGGCCGCCCCACCCGCTTTGCCAGCGCAGCGCAGCCGACACACACATTCAGTGACTATCGCGATAAAAAAACTGTACAAATAAACAGTTAGCAGGGATACTAGACACTGTTTATTTAAACAGTCACCCTAATCTATGGAAGTCTCTACCCCGATCGCCATCAGCCTGCAGGATTGCCACGGCATTGATCCCGCCCTCAAGCACCGCGCAGAAGCGCGCTTTGCCAGAGAGATCGGCAAGTTTTTCCCCGATCAACAAGACATGCGCGAAGCCCTGAGTGCATTTACCGATGCCGCCGAAGGCGGTGAGATCTCCGCCCAGCAAGAGGTGCTGGCACGCGCCTGGCTCAAGGCCTTTGACAAGGCGCGGCAGGCGGGCTTTCAGGGGATTGGCGTGGAAGAGGCGTACTTCGACGTGCGCCTGGGCTAGGGACCCTCTGCAAAACTCCCTGCCGTGGTCTGAACGCGGTCTCGGGCGATCCGCTGCGTTGCCTTCCTCGGCAATAGCTACGGCTATTGCCTTCAAAAGACGCCTTGCGTCTCATCCCGATCCACGCCCATCCCGCTTGGCGAGGGTTCTGCAGAGGATCCTTTGGCGACACGGCCCTGGCGGCCTGGGCAGCCTGGCTTTACAGGCTGCTGCAAGGCTTCAGATTGGTTAGCCCCACAAAGGCTGGACGTTTGGAGTTTGAGCGCCCTGCCCGCTCCGCTCTATCAGCGCGCGCAGCTGAGCGATTCGCGCCAGCTGGGCTCCGTCACCATGCGCTTTTGCGACTGCAAGGTATCGCGGCAGAGGTTTTCCAGGGTGCTGCGGTTGCCCGGGTCATTCCAGTCCCAGGGGCTGGTGCCGGCAAAGGCCAGCGCTTGCTGCGCGCGCGGGCTTTGGCTGCGCACATCCTGCTCGATGCCCTGGTGCGCGGCCAGAAAATCGGCGCTGCTCTGGGCAATGTCTTCGGGCAGCAAGAAGCCCGCGCTTTCGCAGCGCTGCACCTGGTACCAGTTGTCCAGCGCATACATCACCGCGCCGTCGCAAGGCGTCGCCTGCGCAGTTGTCACCTCGGCAGAGGCTGCGCTGTCCGTGGCGCCACTCTGCACCTGCGCCAGGCTGGCACTGGCCATCACACCAGGCACCAGCAGCGCCACCACATATTTCCACATCGTCATCGGACTCATTTCTCCAGTCGGGCATTTCAAAACTTGGGCGCGCAAACCTGGCGCAGCCAGGCCCGCGGGCGCACAGGCGCCAGCCTGCGGCCAGCGAACATTGTGCATACCTCAGTTTTTTCTGCACGACGCAGCATGCATACCCCACGCAAATGGCGTAAAAAAACCCGCCGAAGCGGGTTGCAAGGGCAGAGGCTGCAAACCCCTGCACGCAGGCCAAAAGGCTTAGATCTTCTCGGCAACCTCGGCGTATTCCGAGATTTCGTTGAAGTTCATGTAGCGGTATACGGAGGCCTTGTCGGCATCGATCACGCCCATTTCCTGGAGGTACTCTTCCTTGGTGGGCAGCTTGCCGATGCGCGATGCGATCGCGGCCAGCTCGGCCGAGCCCAGGAACACATTGGTGTTCTTGCCAAGGCGGTTGGGGAAGTTGCGGGTCGAGGTCGAGATGACCGTCGCGCCTTCGCGCACCTGGGCCTGGTTGCCCATGCACAGCGAGCAGCCGGGCATTTCGGTGCGGGCACCGGCGGTACCAAAGGCAGCGTAATGGCCTTCCTTGATCAGCTCGCTCTGGTCCATCTTGGTAGGTGGTGCCACCCACAGCTTGACGGGGATGTCACGCTGGCCGCCCAGCAGCTTGGCTGCAGCGCGGAAGTGGCCGATGTTGGTCATGCACGAGCCGATGAAGGCTTCATCGATCTTGGTGCCGGCCACCTCGGACAGGAACTTGGCGTCGTCCGGGTCGTTGGGGCAGCAAACGATAGGCTCCTTGATGTCGGCCAGGTCGATCTCGATAATGTGCGCGTATTCGGCATCCTTGTCGGCTTCGAGCAGATCGGGCTTGGCCAGCCAGGCTTCAACCTTCTCGATACGGCGCTGCAGCGTCTTGGCATCGGCATAACCGTCGGCGATCATGTTCTTCATCAGAACCACGTTCGAGGTCAGGTATTCCTTGATCGGCTCGGGGTTGAGCTTGATCGTGCAGCCAGCGGCAGAGCGCTCGGCGGACGCGTCGGACAGCTCGAACGCTTGCTCGACCTTCAGGTCTGGCAGGCCTTCGATCTCCAGGATGCGGCCGGAGAACTCGTTGATCTTGCCGGCCTTGGCGACGGTCAGCAGACCGGCCTTGATCGCGTACAGCGGAATCGCGTGCACCAGATCGCGCAGGGTCACGCCCGGCTGCATTTCGCCCTTGAAGCGCACCAGCACCGATTCAGGCATGTCCAGCGGCATCACGCCGGTGGCAGCACCGAAGGCCACCAGGCCCGAGCCTGCGGGGAAGGAAATGCCGATAGGGAAACGGGTGTGCGAGTCACCGCCGGTACCCACGGTATCAGGCAGCAGCAGGCGGTTGAGCCAGCTGTGGATCACGCCGTCACCAGGACGCAGGGCCACGCCACCACGATTGCTGATGAAGTTGGGCAGTTCGCGGTGGGTCTTGACGTCCACGGGCTTGGGGTAGGCGGCCGTGTGGCAGAAGGACTGCATCACCATGTCGGCGGAGAAGCCCAGGCAAGCGAGGTCCTTGAGCTCATCGCGGGTCATCGGGCCCGTGGTGTCTTGCGAGCCCACGGTGGTCATGCGCGGTTCGCAGTAGGTGCCTGGGCGCACGCCCTGGCCTTCTGGCAGACCGACAGCGCGGCCGACCATCTTCTGCGCCAAGGTGAAGCCGGCCTTGGATTCGGCAGGCGCCTGGGGCAGGCGGAACACGGTCGATGCGGGCAGGCCCAGCGCTTCGCGGGCCTTGGCGGTCAGCGAGCGGCCAATGATCAGGTTGATACGGCCGCCGGCGCGCACTTCGTCAAACAGCACATCGCTCTTGAGCTGGAACTCGGCAACGGTCTCACCGTTCTTGAGGATCTTGCCGTCGTAGGGCAGCACGTCGATCACGTCGCCCATCTCCAGCTTGGAGACGTCCACTTCAATCGGCAGCGAGCCCGAGTCTTCCTGGGTGTTGAAGAAGATCGGAGCGATCTTGCCGCCCAGGGTCACACCACCAAAGCGCTTGTTGGGCACAAAGGGAATGTCCTGGCCGGTGGCCCAGACGATGGAGTTGGTTGCCGACTTGCGCGAAGAACCGGTGCCGACCACGTCGCCGACGTAGGCCACCAGGTGGCCCTTTTTCTTCAGGTCGTCGATGAACTGCATCGGGCCGCGCTTGCCGTCTTCTTCAGGCTTGAAGGCCGCGTCAGGACGCGTGTTCTTCAGCATCGCGAGGTAGTGCAGAGGAATGTCGGGGCGGCTCCAGGCGTCTGGCGCAGGCGACAGGTCGTCGGTGTTGGTCTCGCCGGGCACCTTGAACACGGTGACGGTGATCTTCTTGTCGACTTCGGGGCGCGAGGTGAACCACTCGGCGTCGGCCCAGCTTTGCATCACTTCCTTGGCCTTGGCATTGCCGGCCTTGGCCTTGTCTGCGACGTCATTGAAGAAGTCGAACATCAACAGCGTCTTCTTGAGCGCATCGGCAGCCACGGCGGCCACTTCTGCGTCATCGAGCAGCTCAATGAGCGGATGCACGTTGTAACCACCCACCATGGTGCCCAGCAGCTCGGTGGCCTTGGCCTTGGAGATCAGCGCCACTTTCAGGTCGCCATGTGCCACGGCTGCCAGGAAGGAAGCCTTGACCTTGGCGGCATCGTCCACGCCTGGCGGCACGCGGTGGGTCAGCAGATCGAGCAGAAATGCTTCTTCACCGGCAGGCGGGTTCTTGATCAGCTCGATCAAGTCAGCGACCTGCTTGGCATCCAGCGGCAGTGGGGGGATGCCCAGAGCGGCACGCTCAGTCACATGGTCGCGGTAGGCTTTCAACATACGTTCTCCGGTTCTCTATTTCAATGGTGGGGCGCTCGCAAGGCCTCGGGCAGCCGCGCCGCTGTTCTTATCAGCGGCCGTTGCCTTCAAACAGTGCGGCAGGTGGGTTTTTCTTGATGGCTTCGGCAACCTGGTTTTGCTCAGGGCTCATGCATTCGTCGGCCAGGCGCTGACCGAGCTTGCGGTTGATCAGCATCGACTTGTTGGCCACTTGCAGCCACATGGCGCCAGCGTGCTGGTCTTCCAGGCGGATGGTGCCCGTCGAGGTGGCCACGGGAGCCATGTGGTACTTGAAGCCCTTGCCTTCAACGAAGAAGTAGCCGGGGTTGACCGAGTCCTTGGCGATATTGATCGAGGCACCCAGCTCGCAGCTGATGCGGCCTTGGTAGACCTGCTCGGCAATGGCCAGCTCGGCGGGGGTCAGGGTCTGCTGGGCAGGAATGGACGCGGCCGCAGCGGCTGCGCCGGCACCAGCGGCAACCGCTGCGCCCTTTTTGGCGGTGGACGCACGCTTGGCAGGGGCCTTTTTGGCCGGTGCCTTCTTGGCGGCGGTGGTTTTGGCAGCCACTGGCTTGGCCGCCTTTTTCTCTTGCGCCTGCACGCTGCCCATGGACAACGTCAGCGCAGGCACCAGGACCAACAAAGAAATCACGCGATTTTTCATAACAACTCCCGCGATACAACGCAAGAAACAGGAAAAGGGCTGGACCCGGATGGTTACAGCCACTCCCGCACTGTACCCGGCAACGGACAACCCGTCTGCGCGGCACGCTCCAAAATTTGCCAAAAGTAACGATAACTTGCACGGTCATGCAAGACGCCGTCGACGCTGATCGGTGCCCATTGCGCGTCCGCCGCCGCCCGCACAATACGGGCCGCTTCATCGACCTGGCTCTGCGTGGGCGCGAAGGCCTGCAGGATGGGGCGGATCTGCGCGGGGTGGATGCTCCACATGCGGGTGTAGCCCAGCTCGCCGTAGGCACGGCGGGCCGCCTGCTCCATCGCATCGGGGTTCTTGAACTCGGTCACCACGCAGTGCGAGGGCACCTTGCCGTAGGCGTGGCAGGCGGCTGCGATCTCCAGCTTGGCGCGCAGCACCAGCGGATGCGTGAACTGGCCTTGCACGCCCATCGCGCTCGAGGGGATGGCGCCGCCATGGGCAGAGACAAAATCCATCAGGCCAAAGCTGATGCTTTGCACGCGGGGGTGGGCCGCAATCTCGAAAGCGCGGTGCACCGCCTGGGGCGACTCGATCAGCGCATGCAGCGGCACCGGGGTGCTGGTGGCCGCTTGCAGCAAGCGGTCGACCTGGTCGATGTCATCGACCGACTCGACCTTGGGCACCATAATGTGGCAGAGCTGCTCGCCCGCCTCACCGGCGATGGTGGCGATATCTTCGGCCAGCGCGGCGTGGTCGGCCGCATGCACGCGGGCAGCAACCCGGGCGCCGGGCGCGGCGTTCTTGGCCAGCGACGCAACCAGCCGGGCATGGGCCTTTTCCTGGCCGACGGCCGCGCCGTCTTCGCAGTCCAAGGTCACATCGAACACGCAGCGGCCAAACTCTTGCATCATCTGTGCCTGCAAGGCCAGGCTTTTGCGCATGCGGTCTTCCACACCGCTGTAGTGGTCGCAGACCGGCAGTGCCAGGGCCCCAGACTGGGCGCCCAGCAGTACCTGTGCGGGATGGATGGCGGAGACACTCATGGCTACTAATCGTCAGATGGGGCGCTTGGCCACCAAAAACAAGCGGGGAAAGGCCAGCAGGCGCTGGCCATCGCTGCGCAGGCCGTAGGCGGCATCGATGCGGCGGGTGTACTCGGCCACAAAGCTGGTTTGCAACTCGGCACGCAGAGGCTGGAGAAAGGGTCTCAGACCCGTGCCACGAACCCATTGGACAATCGCCTCCGCACTGTCCATTGGGTGCTGGTACGCCGTACGCCAGGCATCCACCTGCGCACCACGGGCCAACACATCGTAGTAATCATTCAAAGACAGCAAATCCGTGCGCAAGGCATGCGGATCGCCGATTTCTGCAGCCCAGGGCTGCAGCGCTGCCACCTCACGCATCAGGCGGTGGGTGGGCTCATCGCGGTTGTCGGGCATCTGCACGGCCAGCACACCACCGGGGGCCAACATGCCCATCAAGCGGGGCAGCAGCTGCGCGTGGCCCGGCACCCATTGCAGGGCCGCATTGGCAAAAATCAGGTCGGGCAAACGACCGTTGTGCAGTGGAGCCTGCCAGTGGGCGATGTCGCCCTGCTCAAAATGCACCTGCGCAAGACGCTGGCGCGCAGCGGCCAGCATGTCTTGCGACTGGTCGATACCCAGCACCCGTGCCTGCACGAAGCGCTGGGCCAGCAGCTCGGTGGAATTGCCCGGCCCGCAACCCAGATCCACCACATAGGCGGTATCGCTGGGCAGGGCCACGCGCGCCAGCAGTTCGGCGGCCGGGCGCGTGCGCTCGTCCTCGAACCGGCTGTAGAGCTGGGCATTCCATGCAAGCATGCGGATCGGCCTTGGATTACAGCAGGTGCTTGACGCCGTCTTGCTCGCCTTGCAGCTCAGCCAGGGTCTTGTCGATGCATTCTTGCGAGAACGCGTCGATTTCCAGACCTTCGACGATCTTGTATTCGCCGTTTTCGGTGGTCACGGGGAAGCCGAAGATGATGCCCGCTGGGATGCCGTATTCGCCGTTCGAAGGCACGCCCATGGTGACCCATTCGCCCGCCGAGCCCAGGGCCCAGTCACGCATGTGGTCGATGGCGGCATTCGCTGCCGATGCAGCCGACGACAGGCCACGAGCGGCAATGATGGCGGCGCCACGCTTGCCCACGGTAGGCAGGAACACGTCCTTATTCCAGGTCTGGTCGTTGATCGCGTCCTTGACCGACTTGCCGTCCACGGTCGCGAAACGGTAGTCAGCGTACATGGTGGGCGAGTGGTTGCCCCAGACGGTCAGCTTGCGGATGTCGCCGACCTTGAAGCCAGCCTTGGCAGCCAGTTGCGAGGCAGCGCGGTTGTGGTCCAGACGCAGCATGGCGGTGAAGTTCTTCGCTGGCAGGTCGGGAGCCGACTTCATCGCGATGTAGGCATTGGTGTTGGCAGGGTTGCCGACCACCAGCACTTTGACGTTGCGCGAAGCGACAGCGTTCAGGGCCTTGCCCTGGGCGGTGAAGATCTGGGCATTGGCAGCCAGCAGGTCAGCACGCTCCATGCCTGGGCCGCGAGGACGGGCACCCACGAGCAGCGCGTAATCGGTGTCCTTGAAGGCTTGCAGCGGATCGCTGTGGGCTTCGATACCGGCCAGCAGCGGGAAAGCGCAGTCTTCCAGCTCCATGATCACGCCCTTGAGCGCGTTCTGTGCCTTCTCGTCAGGAATTTCCAGCAGTTGCAGGATGACAGGCTGGTCCTTGCCCAGCATTTCGCCCGAAGCGATGCGGAACAACAGGGCATAACCGATTTGACCAGCGGCACCGGTGACGGCGACACGTACGGGCTTCTTGCTCATGGGAAAACTCCAGAAAATAGAAATGAGGTGTCCAAGCAGGCCAGCATCGGAGAGGGTGTCAAACGACTGGAATCAGCGATCGGGATCCCCCGATGGCAGGTCTGTAAACAGCGCGTAAGTGTACTCTTGAACAGATCACTCAGTCAATTTGTCTTATGTCTTATATAAGATATGATTGACCCCGGATGCGCTATACAATGCGCGCTGTAAATTTGAACCGTTGGATGTCACATCCACTGTGACACCTGAGAGATTGAATCTCTCCCAAGACAAGCGCATGACATCTTCCACCCCCAATGCAAACGACACCGGAATCACGTCCGCTGGCGACAGCGTGGGTGGTGCGACCCCGGCATTCAGCCCCCTCTACCAACAAATCAAGGGCCTGATCCTGCAAAGCCTGGAGGCCGGCGCCTGGAAACCGGGCGAGATGATCCCCAGCGAGATGGAGCTGGCCGCCCGCTACCGCGTCAGCCAAGGCACCGTGCGCAAGGCCATCGACGAGCTGGCTGCCGACAACCTGCTGCTGCGCCGCCAGGGCAAGGGCACCTTTGTGGCCACCCATGCCGAGCGCAATGTGCAGTACCGCTTCTTGCGTCTGCTTCCGGACAGCGGCGACCTCAACGAAGAAGGCCCGGCACAGCGCAACATCATCTCCTGCCGCAGCATCAAGGGCGCCAGCGAGATCTGCAAGCTGCTGCAGGTACCCACGGGCGAGTCGCTGATCCATGTGCGCCGCGTGCTGGTGTTTGCCGGCATTCCCACGATTGTCGAAGACATCTGGCTGCCCAGCAGCAGCTTCAAGGGCCTGACGGCCGAGCAGATGCGCGACTACCCCGGCGCCACCTATGCGATGTTCGAGGTGGAGTACGGCGTGCGCATGGTGCGCGCCCAGGAAAAGCTGCGTGCCGTGCTGCCCGATGCGGCACAGGCCCAATTGCTCGATATCGACGGCCAGACCCCCCTGCTGAGCGTCGAGCGTGTCGCTTACACCTATAACGATGTTCCCATGGAATTACGACGAGGTCTTTATCGGACGGACACCCACCATTACAGCAATACCCTGAGCTAATGCACCGGTCAAGTCTGAGTAGTCACCACGGGGTTAAAGAGAAACCCTTAGACCTGCGCGCTGCATTGCAATAAAATTTTGCAGGTTTGAGCCTAGCGATTACATAGCAGTTACATCCACGAAAGATTTCACACCATGACAGATACCACGAAGAAGCGGCCTGAGTTTCGCAATATCAACCCCATTTCGGACCTCACCACCTACCGCTTGCCGGTAGCAGCCAAGCTGTCGATCCTGCACCGCGCCAGCGGCCTGGTGATGTTCTTCCTGCTGCCCTTTGTGGTCTGGCTGCTCGACACCTCGATCTCCTCCGAATTCTCCTACGCCCGCTTCACCGCCGCCTTCAACACCGGCGCCGGTATTTTTGCGGGCTGGTTCATCAAGCTGGCCGTGCTGGCGCTCATCTGGGCCTACCTGCACCACTTCTGCGCTGGCCTGCGCCACATCTGGATGGATGTCTCGCACAAGTCGGTCAACAAGGAATTCGGCAAGAGCTCGGCCATAGTCTGCTTTGCCATCAGCCTGGCGCTGACCGCCATCCTGGGTGCCAAGCTGTTTGGCCTGTACTGATCGCCCGCGACTGCATTTACTGATAAATAAGAAAGGATTCCCCATGTCCGTCAATTACGGCTCCAAACGCGTCGTGACCGGTGCGCACTACGGTTTGCGCGACTGGCTGGCCCAGCGCGTGACCGGTTTGCTGATGGCCTTGTTCACCGTGGCCTTGCTGGCCCAGGTGCTGCTCATCAAAGGCCCCATCGGCTACGAACAGTGGGCTGGCATCTTTGCACAGCAATGGATGAAGTTCATCACCGTGGGCACCCTGGTGGCCTTGGCCTACCACGCCTGGGTGGGCATGCGTGAAATCCTCATGGACTACGTCCAGCCCGTCGGCCTGCGCCTGGTGCTGCAGATTTTTGTGTTGGTCTGGCTGGTGGGCTGCCTCGGCTGGGGCCTGCAGGTTCTGTGGCGTCTGTGATACCCGCGATTGAAAGAGAACAATGAGCTATACAAAAGAGAACATCACCAAGCGCAAGTTTGATGTCGTCATCATCGGCGCAGGCGGCTCCGGTCTGCGCGCTGCGCTGGAACTGTCCAAGGCTGGCCTGTCCGTGGCTGCCTTGTCCAAGGTTTTCCCCACCCGCTCGCACACCGTGGCAGCGCAAGGTGGCGTGTCCGCCTCGCTGGGCAACATGTCGCCCGACAACTGGGAATGGCACTTCTACGACACCATCAAGGGCTCGGACTGGCTCGGTGACCAGGATGCGATCGAGTTCATGTGCCGCGAAGCACCCAAGGTGGTGTACGAGCTGGAACACTTCGGCATGCCTTTCGACCGCAACCCCGATGGCACGATCTACCAGCGCCCCTTCGGCGGCCACACCGCCAACCATGGCGAAAAGCCCGTGCAACGCGCTTGCGCAGCGGCTGACCGTACCGGCCACGCGATGCTGCACACGCTCTACCAGCAAAACGTCAAGTCCAAGACCAACTTCTTCGTCGAGTGGATGGCGCTGGACCTGATCCGCGACGAATCCGGTGACGTGATCGGCGTGACCGCCATCGAGCTGGAAACCGGCGACCTGTACGAGCTGCACGCCAAGGCGGTTCTGCTGGCCACCGGCGGCGCAGGCCGTATCTTCCAGGCATCGACCAATGCCTTCATCAACACCGGCGACGGCCTGGGCATGGCTGCACGCGCAGGCATCCCGCTGCAGGACATGGAGTTCTGGCAGTTCCACCCCACCGGCGTGGCCGGCGCGGGCGTGCTGCTGACCGAAGGCTGCCGCGGTGAAGGCGCTATTCTGCGCAACAGCGATGGCGAGCGTTTCATGGAGCGCTATGCGCCAACCCTGAAGGATCTGGCGCCACGCGACTTCGTCTCGCGCTCAATGGACCAGGAAATCAAGGAAGGCCGTGGCTGCGGTCCGAACAAGGACTACATCCTGCTGGACATGACCCACCTGGGTGCAGATACCATCCGCAAGCGCCTGCCTTCGGTGGAAGAGATCGGCCACAACTTCGCCAACGTGGACATCACCAAGGAACCGATTCCTGTGGTGCCCACCATCCACTACCAGATGGGCGGTATTCCCACCAACATCAACGGCCAGGTCGTTGTCTGGGATGGTCAAGAAAACAAAGTGGTCAACGGTCTCTACGCTGTGGGCGAATGCTCCTGCGTGTCGGTGCACGGCGCCAACCGCCTGGGCACGAACTCGCTGCTGGACCTGCTGGTCTTTGGCAAGTCGGCCGGCAAGCACATCGTCAACTACGTCAATGGCTATGGCGAATTCAAGCCGATGCCTGAGAACGCATCGGACTTCTCGCTGTCGCGCCTCAACAAGCTCGACGAGTCGACCAGCGGCGAATACGCGCAGGACGTGGCCAACGACATCCGCGCCTGCATGCAGCTGCACGCCGGTGTGTTCCGCACGCAAAAGAGCATGGACGAAGGCGTCAAGAAGATTGCCGACATCCGCGCCCGCGTCGGTGGCGTCACCTTGAAGGACAAGTCCAAGGTCTGGAACACCGCTCGCATGGAAGCGCTGGAAGTGGCCAACCTGATCGAAGTGGCGCAAGCCACCATGGTCTCGGCCGCCGCCCGCAAGGAATGCCGTGGCGCCCACACCGTGGATGACTACGAGCACCCTGCCGATGACCCCAAGTACCCACTGGGCCGCAATGATATCGACTGGCTCAAGCACACCCTGTGGTACAGCGCTGCCAACAGCCTGGAGTACAAGCCAGTGCAACTCAAGCCGCTGACCGTGCCGTCGGTACCGCCCAAGGTCCGTACCTTCTAAATCCACGCAGCCCACGAAAGAACATCCCAAAATGAAGCGTACTTTCAAAATCTATCGCTACGATCCCGATAAAGATGCCAAGCCCTACATGCAGACGGTGGAGGTGGAGCTCGACGGTCATGAGCGCATGCTGCTGGACGCCCTGGTCAAGCTCAAGGAGCTCGACCCATCGATCTCGTTCCGCCGCTCCTGCCGCGAAGGCGTGTGCGGCTCGGACGCGATGAACATCAACGGCAAGAACGGTCTGGCGTGCCTGACGAACATGAACACCCTCAAGGGTGACATCGTCTTGAAGCCCCTGCCCGGTCTGCCCGTGATCCGCGACCTGATCGTGGACATGACCCAGTTCTTCAAGCAGTACCACTCGATCAAGCCCTACCTGATGGCCGACAGCTTTGTCGCCAACGAGAAGGAGCGCCTGCAGTCGCCCGAAGAGCGCGAAGAGCTCAACGGCCTGTACGAGTGCATTCTGTGCGCCAGTTGCTCGACCAGCTGCCCCTCGTTCTGGTGGAACCCCGACAAGTTCGTGGGCCCCGCCGGTTTGCTGCAGGCCTACCGCTTCATCGCCGACAGCCGCGATGACCACACCGGTGAGCGCCTGGACAACCTGGAAGACCCCTACCGTCTGTTCCGTTGCCACACCATCATGAACTGCGTGGACGTGTGCCCCAAGCACCTCAACCCCACCAAGGCGATTGGCAAGATCAAGGAATTGATGGTTCGCCGTGCGGTGTAAGAACCAGATTGAGCAATGATGGAAAACGAACTGCTGGATGAACGTGCGCGCGATCTGCTGCGCTGGCGTAGCCGCCGAGGCCTGGTGGAGAACGACATCTTCGTCGAGCAGTTCTTCCGCACATACGGAGCAAGCCTGAATGTCCGCCAGGCGCAAGGGCTGACCACTTTGATGAACCTGTCGGACAACGACCTGCTGGACTTGATGCTCAAGCGCAAGGAACCAACAGGCGACCTCGACACGCCAGATGTTCATGAAGTGCTGGAGATGCTGCGCAGCCGAAAACCACGTGCATCTCTTGCGGACTAACTCGAGAAGGAACCAGTTTTATGAAACTAGCAGACAACAAAGCCACGCTATCGTTTAGCAACGGCGCAGCAAGCGTAGACCTTCCGGTTTACCAGGGCTCGATCGGCCCGGATGTCATCGACATCCGCAAGCTGTACGCGCAGACCGGCATGTTCACGTACGACCCCGGTTTCCTCTCGACGGCTGCCTGCCAGTCGGCCATCACCTATATCGATGGTGACAAGGGCGAGCTGCTGTACCGCGGCTACCCGATCGAGCAACTGGCCAAGAACTGCAACTACCTCGAAACCTGCTACCTGCTGCTGTACGGCGAGCTGCCCAATGCCACGCAGAAGGCCGAGTTCGAAGACACGGTGACCAAGCACACCATGGTCAACGAGCAGATGCAGTTCTTCCTGCGTGGTTTCCGCCGCGATGCGCACCCCATGGCCGTTCTGACGGGTCTGGTGGGTGGCATGTCGGCCTTCTACCACGACAGCACCGACATCACCAACCCCGAGCACCGCAACATCGCTGCGATCCGCTTGATCGCCAAGCTGCCAACCCTGGTGGCCATGGCCTACAAGTACGGCACGGGCCAGCCTTACATGTACCCGAAGAATGACCTGTCCTATGCAGGCAACTTCATGCGCATGATGTTCGGCAACCCCTGTGAAGAGTATGTGGTGAACCCGGTGGTAGAGCGCGCGCTCGACCGCATCTTCATCCTGCACGCAGACCACGAGCAAAACGCGTCGACCTCGACCGTGCGCCTGTGCGGCTCCTCGGGCACCAACCCGTTTGCGGCCATCTCCGCCGGCGTTGCCTGTCTGTGGGGCCCTGCCCACGGCGGCGCTAACGAAGCCTGTCTGAACATGCTGGAAAACATCCAGGCCAACGGCGGCATCGCCAAGGTCGGCGAGTTCATGGAGCAGGTCAAGGACAAGTCCAGCGGCGTCAAGCTGATGGGCTTTGGCCACCGCGTCTACAAGAACTACGACCCACGCGCCAAGCTGATGCAGGAAACCTGCAACGAGATCCTGGCCGAGCTGGGCCTGGAAAACGATCCGCTGTTCGCACTGGCCAAGCAAGTCGAGAAGATCGCTCTGGAAGACGACTACTTCGTCTCGCGCAAGCTGTACCCGAACGTGGACTTCTATTCGGGCATCGTGCAACGCGCCATCGGCATCCCTGTGAAGCTGTTCACCGGCATCTTCGCGCTGGCCCGCACCGTCGGCTGGATCGCCCAGCTCAACGAGCAAATGGCCGATCCCGAGTACAAGATTGGCCGTCCACGCCAGCTCTACACTGGCTCGGTGGTCCGCGACGTGCAACCTATCGCCAAGCGCTGATAGCACCGGCCAGGCGCTGCCTGGCCCTGCACCAGACCCTCTCCAAAAACCCGCTTCGGCGGGTTTTTTATGGCGCTGGTCCTATTAATCACTTGTTAAGCTAGCCAGCCGACCATGGCGGGATGAATTTCTTTGCCCGGTTTATCACCCCCACAGGCAAGGCCGCCGACACCGCGGCGTTTCCGCCCCACTCGGCCGCGTTGCCCTTCAGCGCCGACCTGGCCACAACCAGCAGTAGCCCGCCCGCACGTCCCGTGTGGCTGTGGAGCCTGGTCGTCAGCCTGTGGCTGGCCAGCGTGGGCAATCTGGCCTTGTGGAAGGCCCTCTCGCAGGCAGACGGCCTGAGCAGCGCCCAGCAGTGGGTGCTGGGCCTGAGCCTGGGCCTGGCCATTGCCTGCGCTTGCTGGGCCCTCTTGAACCTGCTCAGCTGGGGCCGCGCCGCCAAACCGGTGATGATCGCGCTGTGCTGGATCGCCGCGTTTGCTGCCTGCTTCATGCTGAACTACGGCATTGCCATCGATGCCTCGATGCTCGTCAATGTGCTGCAAACCGATGTGAAGGAAGCGGCCGACCTGCTGCACTGGAGCTTGGTGGTCACCGTGGGCGCCATCGCTATTCCCCCCACCTGGTGGATCTGGCGCCAGACCCTGCCCCACCGCAAGGGCTGGCGCCCAGTGCTCCAGCAGCTGGGCATGGTGCTGCTGGCGGTCCTGGCCATGGCCGTCGTGGTGGTGGCGGGTTTTCGCCCCATCTCGTCAGCCATGCGTAACCACACCAACCTGCGCTACATGATGAACCCGCTGTCCACCGTCTACGCCGCAGGCAACCTGGTGGCCCAGCAAATTCACCACCGCGACACCACGCTGTACCCGATTGGCGAAGATGCCAAGCTGGGTGCCAGCTATGCTGGCCAGACCAGCTTCCCGATCTATGCGCTGGTCGTCGGCGAGACCGGCCGCGCCGGCAATTTTGCGACCAATGGCTATGAGCGTCCCACGACGCCTTTGCTGTCCGCCCGCCAGGACCTCGCCATCGCCACCAACGCCTGGTCCTGCGGCACCAGCACCGCCGTGTCGGTGCCCTGCATGTTCTCCCACCTGGGGCGCAGCAGCCAGGACAGCAACAAATCCTATGAAAACCTGCTCGATGTCTTGCAGCGCGCCGGCCTGGCTGTGCTCTGGGTCGAGAACCAATCGGGCTGCAAGGGCGTTTGCGCCCGCGTGCACAACGCCAATACCGAGACGGACCTGCCCGCCGCGGCCCGTAAGGCGCTGTGCCAGGACGGCGAATGCGTGGACATGGCCCTGCTCGAAGGCCTCGATGAACGCATCAATGCGCTGCCCGCCGAGCAACGCGCCAAAGGCGTGGTGGTGGTGCTGCACCAGATGGGCAGCCATGGCCCGGCCTATTTCAAGCGTTCGCTGGGCCAGGACAAGCGCTTCAGCCCCGAGTGCAACAACGTCAACCTACAGTCCTGCGACCGCGCATCGCTGATCAATGCCTATGACAACAGCGTCGTTGCCACCGACCGCATGCTCGGCAGCCTGATCGACTGGCTCGCCAGCAAGGGCCAGCGCCAGCCCACGGCGATGATGTATGTGGCCGACCATGGCGAATCGCTGGGCGAGAACAACATCTACCTGCACGGCCTGCCCTACTCCGTCGCACCCGATGTCCAAAAGCATGTGCCCTGGATCACCTGGCTCTCGCCCGCGATGCAGCAACGCATGGGCATCAGCACCAGCTGCCTGCAGCAGGCCGTGGGCACTGCCCGCATCAGCCACGACAACCTGTTCCACTCGATGCTGGGCCTCACCGATGTGCAGACCGCGCTGCACCAGCCCGATCTGGATATTTTTGCCAGCTGCAAGGGCCGCTCTGCACCGCCCGCCACTTTGGCGCACCTGGCGTCTGCCTCTGCTCCAGCAACCGTTGCAGCGCTGCCGCCGACCACGGTCGCTGCTGCACGCAAGCGCGGCTAAAACAGCGTGCCCTGCCCCGGGTGCGGCGCCTGCGCGGCGCCCGCCTGGCGCACTGTCTGCTGCAGCTGCTGGGCGCGCCAGGCCTCAAAACCGCGCCAATCCATCTCTTGCCGCTCGCGCCCATAGCCCAGCTGCGCGCAGGCCCGCACAAAGCGCTGGCGCACCAGGTCGGCCCACAGGCCCTGGCCTTTCATGCGGCTGAACGACTGGCTGTCATAGCTCTTGCCGCGCAGCCGGTCGGCCTCGCTGATCTGGTGCAGGTCGCGCACCCGCTGCATTACCCGGGCTGCGCGCTGCGGGTAATGGGCCTGCAGCCACTGCTGGAACACGCCGTTGAGCTCCCAAGGCAGGCGCAGCACGGTGTAGAAGGCCGTGGTGGCGCCGGCCTCGCGCGCGGCCGCCAGCACCTCTTCCATGTCCTCGGTCAAAAACGGAATATGGGGTGCGACGCTCACCCCGACCGGAATGCCGGCCTCCGCCAGTTGGCGTATGGTGCGCAGCCGCCGGTGCGGCGCCGCAGCCCGGGGCTCGAGCAGGCGGGTCAGCTGTGGGTCCAGGCTGGTGATCGTGATGTAGACGGCCGCCGCATTCTTGCGCGCTGCAGCGGCGATCAGGTCGATATCGCGCTCCACCGCACTGCTCTTGGTGATCAGTGAAAAAGGATGCTCGGCCTCACTGAGCACCTCGATCAGCTGCCGCGTCAGGCCCAGCTCCCGCTCGATGGGCTGGTAGCAATCGGTGGCCGAGCCGATATTGAGCGAGGCCGGCTGGTAGCGCGGGCGGCTGATCTCGGCCTTGAGCACCTGGGCAATATTGGTCTTGGCAAACAGCTGGGTTTCAAAATCCAGCCCCGGCGAGAGGTTCAGGTAGCTGTGGTACGGCCTGGCATAGCAGTAGATGCAGCCATGCTCGCAGCCCCGGTAGGGGTTGACCGAGTGATCAAAGAAGATATCGGGTGAGTCGTTTTTCTGGATCGCGCTGCGCGCCCGCTCCGCGTGCACCTGGGTCGGCAGGCTCTCGGCGTCCTGCTGCCACCAGGCGCCTTCTTCCAGATCCAATTCTGGATCAGCGCCGACGGCCGCTTGAGCAGCTGCTGGGGTCCAGCCATCGTCGGCCCATTCCCGCACATCGCTGGCAAAACGGTGGCGGGGCGTGCCAACCGCGCCGCGCCCCTTGCGGGCCACCGGCAGTGGCACACGCACCGGCACAGGCCCGTCCAGCTCGTCCGCGCAGCGGTGCAGGGTCTGCGCGTCTTCAAACGGGGCAGAGTCAACGGTGTGTGTGGAGGGATGGCGGGCAGGCATACTAACGGATTATGACTGTTTTTATATACAGTATTTCATGCATTGTCCGCCATCCCGGCAGCCTCTGCAAGCGCCGCCTGCACCAGGGCTATTCGCACCGTTTTGGTGCGAAATGGGGCATAGCCTACATTCGGGGATTACATACTCCGGAGGAAGTTTTCATGTCTCGCAAACCCCAACTCATCCTGTCATCCCTGGATGTGGACCGCCTGGAAGCGCTGCTGGAGGCCATGCCGGCCAGTGCCTTCCCCGGCAAGGCGGATCTGGAGGCCGAGATTGCCCGAGCCGATATCGTGGAGCCCAGCGATATTCCGCCGGATGTGGTGACGATGAACTCCAGCGTCAACTTCGACATTGCCGAATCGGGCAAGCAGTTCCAGCTGACCCTGGTCTACCCCAAGGACCTGGACGACACCAGCAGCAAGATTTCGGTATTTGCACCGGTGGGCAGTGCGCTGCTGGGCCTGGCGATTGGCGACCAGTTGGCCTGGCCCTCCGTGGGAGGAAAGACCATGACCGTGCGCGTGACCGGCATCAGCTACCAGCCCGAGCGCGCTGGCGATCTGCACCGCTGAGCGGCCAACAGACCAGAGCCGGCAAAGGGCGTGCTTACATCGACAAGCGTGCGCCCACCAGGGTCACCAGCAGACCGCCGCCGACCAGGCCCAGCTCCCAGCGAGCCACAGAGCGCAGGCTGGGCGTGCGCGCCTCCACCCCCAGGTAGAGCGCGCGCCCGGCCAGCAGCGACAGCGCAAAGGCCAGGCCCATGCCCAGCCAGTTGAGCCAGGGCTGGCTGGGCCAGACATGTGAGACCACCGCGTTGCACAGCACCACGATGGAAAAGTGCACCAGAAACACCGAGTAGCCCATTTGGCCGAGCGACTGCAGCCAGCGCACGGGCGCCTGGCGGCCCAGCCAGTCGACCAGGCGGCTGTCGTGCGGCAGGCGCATCAGCCACAGCAGCGCGACGGCGCCGCACAGCGCCACCGCAATGCGCAGGCGGAAATCGACCTCCAGTGACACGAGACCCAGCGCCAGCAGACAGGCCGTCCAGGACCAGGGTTTGGCGCTTTGGCTGCCCCAGAAGGCCAGCATGCCCATGCCATAGGCACCGATAAAGTAAACAAACCACATGTCCAGCTCACTGTGGCGGTTGAACACCAGGAGCGACATGGCCGTCAGCGCCAGAACCACCCACTGACCCAGCTGCAGGCCCAGCCACTGGCGGGCCCAGCGGCGGCTCCATGCAAACAGCAAGGTGACGGCGGCAAACAGCTGGAAGTCAATCGCCACGTACCAAACGCCGGCCGACAGCGCATCTTCGCCGCTGATGTCCTGCAGCATCAGCGCATTGGCGATCAGCTGCTGCCAGGTAGGCTCGGCGGGGACGGAGTCGTGGGCAAACCAGGGCCGCACCAGCGCTGCGATGAGCACGGCCAGCAACAGCGCGACGGAGTAAGGCGCGAGCAGGCGCAGCGCGCGCTGGCCGATCTTGGCCAGCGGGCTGCCAAAGCGGGCCACACCTTGCGGGGCCAGGCTGGCCGCCGACAGAAAGCCGCCCATGACCAGAAAAATCTGCACGGCAATGCGCGCATATTCCGCCAGCCAGTCAATGATGCCGGGGGTGACTTGCGCTGCGACATCCGACATCGGGCCGTAGAAAGCCAGGTGGTGCCAGACGATGGCAGCACAGCAAGCCCCTTTGGTCATGTCCAGCCACAGATTTCGTTTGTTATGGGTTGTTGTGGTAGGCAAGATAGTCTCTGGCCAGCGACACCACAATGGGCAAGCCATGGCAGCGCAGGCTGGCAATGTTCTGACAAAGGTGTGGCACCGCGCGCGCAGTGCCACTGCATGTGTAACGCCTGGGGATCCGCGCCCGTTGACGCTGCCGCCCCGCTGATCGAGCGAAATCTGCCTTCTTTACACGGCGCCGGGTGGTTGGCCGGGTGGCGGCGGCCTGGGCATTTCAGTGCTTCCAGAAAAAACCGATAATCACAGCCATGAAACAAGCCCCAACGCCGCTGCCCGAGCTCACCCGCCAATTCGTGTCACATTTTGGCGAGATGGGCAGCCGCTGGGGCATCAACCGCACCGTGGGCCAGATCTACGCGCTGATCTTTCTCTCGCCCCAGCCGATCAATGCCGACGAGATTGCCGAGGGCCTGTCGTTCTCGCGCTCCAATGTCAGCATGGGCTTGAAGGAGCTGCAATCCTGGCGCCTGGTGCATATGCGCCACCAGCCGGGCGACCGGCGCGAATACTTTGAAGCGCCGGCTGATGTCTGGGAGATCTTTCGCACCCTGGCCGAAGAGCGCCGCCGCCGCGAGATCGAACCCACGCAGTCGATGCTGCGCTCGGCCCTGCTGCAGGAAACCCATTCCGCCGATGAGCAGTACGCCCAGCAGCGCATGCAGGAGATGTACGACCTGATCGACAAGCTGATGACCTGGTTTGACGATGTGCAGCGCCTCAACCCCGACACCGCCCTGCAGCTGATGGGCATGGGCAGCGCCGTCACCCGGGTGCTGACCCTCAAGGACCGGCTGACCGGAAAATCGCCCGCCCGCAAGGAAGGCAACGACTGAGATGCTGGCCCTGCAAGCGCCGGCTGCCATTGCCCAGCGGCTCTGGCCCGGCAGCACCTGGCCCGCTGTGGTGCCTGGCCTGATGCCCGGTCATGGCCTGCCCACGACCGAGATCGCCGGCGATTTTGTGCTGCTGGACCACCTGGCCGCGGCCCAAGAGACCTGGGGGCGCGACGCCCCGTTGGCCATGCTGGGCCAGGACTGGTGGGTGTTTGCCTGCTCGGGCACCGGTGACGCCTGGCTGCTGAGCCGTGACCAGCAGCAGGCCGTCGCCTTTCTGGACCACGGTGCCGGGCCTGATGCCCTGCCCCAGCCGCTGGGTATCGATGCCGGGCAATGGCTGCAGCTGGCCGATCTGATGGCACAGCTCGAAGCTGCGCAAGACCAGGGGCTGGACCAGGGGCAGGATGTGGTACTGCAAGCCTTGGCGCTGATGGAGCAACTGACACCAGGCTTATCCGCCCACTATCCCTACACGCTGGCCTAACGCGCTGGCACAGCAGTGGCTGTCTTGGGCGCCAGCACAATGCGCAGGCCTTGCTCCTGCACCTCCATGCGCTCGACCGTATAGCCCAGGCCTTGCAGCAGCATGCGCTGGCTGGCCGGCAGCTCATAGACCAGCAGGCCTTGCAATACCTGCTCGGCCAGGCGGGGTGCATAGGTCTGGAACATGCCCTGGTAGGCAGCGGGCACGCCCTGCATCTGCAGCTGCTGCACACGCACGTTGTGCAGGCGAATGCTGGCGTCGGCGTCATCGAAGGCCAGGCCAAAATCCAGGGTCATCTGGCCAGGGTATTCGTTGCCCATCAGCTTCTCGGTCACCCAGATATCGAAGGCGGCTCGCAGGCTGTTGCTGGCTGCCAGCAATTGCACGCTGGGCTTTTGCAGCTGGATGACGACCATGCCCTGCCAGGAGCGGGCCAGCGGAAACTTCGCAGCGACTGCCTGCTGCAGTTGCGCCTGGCTGATGCGGATGCTGCGTGCACCGGCAGGCAGGCTGGCATCGGCAGCCTGCGCCACGCTGGTCATAAGGCCAGCCCCAGCCACCAAGGCAGCGGCAGCCCATACCAGGCAGCGGCGGCGCTGCAGCGGCTGGGGGGCACCCTGGGCAAAAAACTGATTCTCCATCGCATCACACCGTAGCCGTCAAGCGCGGTTGGACAGCGCCGCAGGGCCAAAGTTCAGCCCAGGCGGCCGGTGTAGGTATCTGCGCGTTACGCCGCCTGTGCAGGGGCTGACGCGCGGCTCGGGCCGCCAGCCAGCAGCGCGTCGCGGGCGTCGAAGTACTCGCGCTTGAGCCGGGCCACCAGCTCGGCAGCGGGCACCACCTGCTTGATGGCGCCGATGCCCTGGCCACTGCCCCAGATGTCTTTCCAGGCCTTGCGCTCCTTGCCAAAGCTCATCGAGCTGGGGTCGGAGACCGGCAGGTTGTCCGGGTCCATGCCAGCTGCGCGGATCGACGGGCTCAGGTAGTTGCCATGCACGCCAGTAAAGAGGTTGCTGTAGATGATGTCGTCCGAGTTGGAGCTGACGATCATCTGCTTGTACTCTTCGACGGCTCGCGCCTCATCGGTGGCGATAAAGGCCGAGCCGATATAGGCAAAGTCGGCGCCCATGGCCTGGGCTGCCAGCACCGCACGGCCATGGGCAATGCTGCCCGACAAGGCCAGCGGGCCGTCAAACCATTCACGGATTTCCTGCACCAGCGCAAACGGGCTCTTGATGCCCGCATGGCCACCGGCACCAGCGGCCACGGCAATCAGGCCATCGGCCCCCTTGTCGATGGCCTTGTGTGCAAAGCTGTTGTTGATGATGTCGTGCATCACCACACCGCCCCAGGAATGGGCGGCCTGGAACACGTCCTCGCGTGCACCCAGCGAGGTGATCAAAATGGGCACCTTGTACTTTTCGCACAGCGCCATGTCATGCTCCAGACGCTCGTTGGTCCGGTGCACGATCTGGTTGATGGCAAATGGCGCGGCGGGCTGGTCTGGGTGGGCGCGGTTGTGCGCGGCCAGGGTTTCGGTGATTTCGGCCAGCCAGTCATCGAGCTGCTCGGCCGGGCGGGCATTGAGCGCCGGCATGGAGCCGACGATGCCGGCCTTGCACTGCGCAATCAGCAACTGCGGGTTGCTGACGATGAACAGCGGCGAGCCGATGACCGGGAAAGGCACGTTCTGCAACGCGCCGGGAAGTTTGGACATACAAGGTCTCCTTGAAAGGGCAAAAGCCTGCTGCGTCGCTTGGGCGGCGCAGACCCCGTGCACCTTGGCCCAGGCGCACGGGGGGCTTTGTGTGGGGGCATGGCGCTCAGAAGCTGTCCTGCGGCAGCGCCATCACCGGGGCCGCACCATGCAGGATTTCTTCACGCAATGCCGAGGTTTTTACCAAAATATGCGTGGCATAGAAATGCGCGGTTGTCACCTTGGCTTCGAGAAACGCCTTGTCGCCCGCGCCTTGGCTCAGTTGCTGCTCGGCTGCCAGCAAGGCCCGGCCCATCTGCCAACCGGCCACCAGATTGCCCGCCAGCATCAGATACGACACGCTGGCCGCAAACACATCGTTGGGCGCCGTCTTGCTGCCGGCCACCACGTAGTCGACCACGGCCAAAAAGTCCTGCCGCGCCTGCGCCAGCGCACGCACAAAAGCCTGGGCAGCGCCCGAGCTGCTGGCCTTCAGCGCCTGCTCGGTCTGCGCAATCTGGCTGGCGATGCCACGCGCAGCCTGGCCGCCGTCGCGCGCGGTCTTGCGGCCCACCAGGTCATTGGCCTGGATGGCGGTCGTGCCTTCATAGATGGTCAAAATCTTGGCATCGCGGTAGTGCTGGGCGGCGCCCGTCTCCTCGATAAAGCCCATGCCGCCGTGCACCTGCACGCCCAGGCTGGTCACCTCCTGGCTCATCTCGGTGCTGTAGCCCTTGATGAGCGGCACCATGAATTCGTAGAACGCCTGGTTGTCCTGGCGCACCTGCTGGTCGGGATGGGCATGGGCGGCATCAAAGGCGGCAGCTGCCGTCAAGGCCATCGCGCGGCAGCCTTCGGTGTAGGCGCGCATGGTCATCAGCATGCGGCGCACATCGGGGTGGTGGATGATGGTGGCGCTGCCGGCCACACTGCCATCGACCGGGCGGCTTTGCACACGCTCCTTGGCAAAGGCCGCTGCCTGCTGGTAGGCCCGCTCGGCAATGGCCACGCCCTGCAGGCCCACGGCATAGCGGGCCGCGTTCATCATGATGAACATGTACTCCAGGCCCCGGTTCTCTTCGCCCACCAAGAAGCCGGTGGCACCACCGTGGTCGCCATACTGCAGCACACAGGTGGGGGAGGACTTGATGCCCAGCTTGTGCTCGATGCTCACGCAGTGCACATCGTTGCGCGCGCCCAGCGTGCCATCGGCATTGACGAGGAACTTGGGCACCACAAACAGGCTGATGCCCTTGACGCCCTCGGGCGCCCCCACCACCCGGGCCAGCACCAGGTGCACGATGTTCTCGGCCATGTCGTGCTCACCGTAGGTGATGAAAATCTTGGTGCCAAAGACCTGGTAGCTGCCATCGCCCTGCCGCTCGGCACGTGTGCGCACCAGCGCCAGGTCCGAGCCGGCCTGGGGCTCGGTCAGGTTCATCGTGCCGGTCCACTGGCCGGAGACCAGCTTGTCCAGGTAGGTCGTTTTCAGCGCATCGCTGCCGGCGGTGAGCAAGGCCTCAATCGCGCCATCGGTGAGCAAGGGGCAGAGCGCAAAGCTCATGTTGGCGCTGTTGAGCATCTCCACGCAGGCCGCGCCAATCGTCTTGGGCAAGCCTTGGCCGCCGGCATCCACCGGGTGCTGCAGGCCCTGCCAGCCGCCTTGCACATACTGCGCAAAGGCCTCCTTGAACCCCGCCGTGGTGCTCACCTGGCCATCCTTCCAGGTCGAAGGCTGCAGATCGCCCACCACATTCAGCGGCGCCACCACCTCTTCGTTAAAGCGTGCGCATTCCTCCAGCACGGCCTGCGCCGTCTCCAGCCCCGCTTCTTCAAACCCGGGAATCTGTGCCACCTGGTCGATGCGGGCCAGGTGCTCCATCGCAAACAGCATGTCCTTGACAGGTGCCTTGTAGCTCATCGTTGTCTCCTCGTCTTATCGTCTTGTCATTGCTCGTGGTTCGGGTGCGCCGCACACACAAAAAAAGGCATCCCCCAGGGGATGCCTTGATGTGCTTTTGCCTACCACCACGCTGCCCCTCACATCCAGCGTCAGCGGGATGCTGTGGCGGCGTGGGGTGGTTGCAGGCACGTTTTTACAGCTTGCTGGCCATCTCGGGCACAGCCTCAAACAGATCGGCCACCAGGCCATAGTCAGCCACGCTGAAGATCGGCGCTTCTTCGTCCTTGTTGATCGCCACGATCACCTTGGAGTCCTTCATGCCCGCCAGATGCTGGATCGCGCCGGAGATGCCCGCTGCCACGTACAGCTGGGGCGCGACGATCTTGCCGGTCTGGCCCACTTGCAGGTCGTTGGGCGCGTAGCCCGCATCCACCGCTGCGCGGCTCGCGCCAATGGCTGCGCCCAGCTTGTCGGCCAGCGGGGTCATCACTTCGTTGAACTTCTCGGCGCTGCCCAGCGCGCGGCCACCGGAGACGATGATCTTCGCTGCCGTGAGTTCCGGGCGGTCGTTCTTGGTCACTTCGCGGCCCACAAAGCTGCTCTTGCCGCTGTCAGCAACGGCTGCCGCGTTCTCGACCGCGGCCGAGCCGCCGGTGGCCGCTGCGGCATCAAAGCCGGTGCCGCGCACGGTGATGACCTTGGTGGCATCGATCGATTGCACGGTGGCAATGGCATTGCCCGCGTAGATGGGGCGCTCGAAGGTGTCGGCGCTCACCACCTTGGTGATGTCGCTGATCTGGGCGACGTCGAGCTTGGCTGCCACGCGTGGCGCCACGTTCTTGCCCGAGGCGGTGGCTGGCGCCAGGATGTGGCTGTAGTTGCCGGCAATGGCCAGCACTTGCGCGGCCAGGTTTTCGGCCAGGCCGTCTTTCAGCGCCGGGCCGTCAGCCAGGATGACTTTGGCAACGCCTGCGATCTGGGCTGCGGCCTGGGCTGCAGCTGCTGCGCCTTCGCCCGCTACCAGCACATGCACATCGCCGCCGCAAGCCAGGGCTGCGGTGACGGTGTTGAGCGTGGCGGTCTTGATCGTTTGGTTGTCGTGTTCTGCAATAACGAGAGCGGTCATGTCTATCGTCTTTCCATTCAATGTGTCAGGTGTCGGGTCAAGGTCAGATGACTTTGGCTTCGTTCTTGAGCTTGTCGATCAGGGTCGCCACATCGGGCACCTTCACGCCGGCGCCGCGCTTGGC
>Ga0308164_10000229_pt1 | contig 128972 bp, 108 predicted proteins | sample PhyTR2_FD_201031 | JGI IMG/M metagenome (GOLD analysis project Ga0308164, IMG submission 201031) | Phyllosphere microbial communities from UC Gill Tract Community Farm, Albany, California, United States - DLSLT.R2 | ecosystem: Host-associated > Plants > Phyllosphere > Unclassified | place...
GCGTATTTGTTTCATCCTTGTCTTTCATTGCCGCCCCTATTTTCTTCGGAACACCGAGGCGACAACTATCCTGACATGGAGGGCACGCAACAAGAAAGGGGGCAAAGAAATGCGGCCCAGCTGTCTGCGACCCTGCGCTGCGCTCCGGGCAACCTGCCGTGCTCGGGTCCGGGCTGCACCGCGGAACTCGCTGCGCGGCTACGCCGCTCCGCTCGAACAACCGCGGTGAGTCAGTTTACGAAGCAGGTGTGTCCTTCGGCACACCTGCCAGCCCAGACCCTGCGCGCGGCAGGCGCAGCCAGATGGGCGGGGAGCGGGAACCGGGAACGGGAGCGGGAGCGGGAGCGGGATAGCTTCTTTGGGGCTTGGATTGTGTTGGCGGCACGCATAAAAAAGCCCTGCGGAGCAGGGCTTGATCTAGGCGCGGGCTAACTCAGTCGGCCAGACGCTTTTCCAGATTCGCACGGGTTGCCAGCAGTTCCTTGGGCAGCTTGTCGGCCAGTTGGGTGAACAGGGCGTCGTGCAGTTCCAGCTCAGCCTTCCAGGCGTCCATGTCGATGCGGGTCACGGTTTCGAACTGGCTGGCGTTGAAGTCGAGGCCGTGCCAGTTGATTTCGGCATAGGCGGGGCTCACGCCGAGCATGTTGTCGACGCCTTGAACCTGGCCTTCGATGCGGTCGATCATCCACTTCAGCACGCGCATGTTCTCGCCGTAGCCGGGCCAGACGAACTTGCCGCCTTCGTCCTTGCGGAACCAGTTGGTCGTGTACAGGTGGGGCAGCTTGGCGCCGGTGGCTTCGAGCTTGGCGCCGATGTCGAGCCAGTGCTGGAAATACTGGCTCATGTTGTAGCCCATGAAGGGCAGCATCGCGAACGGGTCGCGGCGCACCACGCCCTGGGCGCCAAACGCCGCGGCGGTGGTTTCCGAGCCCATGGTCGCGGCCATGTAGACGCCTTCGGACCAGGTGCGCGCTTCGGTCACGAGGGGCACGGTGGTCGAGCGGCGGCCGCCGAACAGGAAGGCGTCGATCTTCACGCCGGCCGGGTCGTCCCAGGCGGGGTCGAGCGCGGGGTTGTTGGTCGCGGCCACGGTGAAGCGGGCGTTGGGGTGCGCGGCCTTGGCGCCGGTCTCGCGGGCGATCTGCGGGGTCCAGTCCTTGCCCTGCCAGTCGATCAGGTGCTCGGGCAGGCTGCCGGTGTCCTTTTCCATGCCTTCCCACCAGATGTCGCCGTCATCGGTCAGCGCGACGTTCGTGAAGATCACGTTGCGGTCGAGGCTGGCCATGCAGTTCGGGTTGGTGTGGTAGTTCGTGCCCGGGGCCACGCCGAAGTAGCCGGCTTCGGGGTTGATCGCGCGCAGCGAGCCGTCGGCCTGGGGCTTGATCCAGGCGATGTCGTCGCCGATGGTCGTGACCTTCCAGCCGTCGAACGCGGCGGGCGGCACGAGCATCGAGAAATTGGTCTTGCCGCAGGCCGAGGGGAACGCGGCCGCGACGTGGTACTTGGTGCCGTCGGGCTTGGCGACGCCCAGGATCAGCATGTGCTCGGCGAGCCAGCCCTGGTCGCGGCCCATGGTCGAGGCGATGCGCAGCGCGAAGCACTTCTTGCCCAGCAGCGCATTGCCGCCGTAGCCCGAGCCGTACGACCAGATCTCGCGCGTTTCGGGGTAGTGGACGATGTACTTGGTCTTGTTGCAGGGCCAGCTCGAGGTGTCCTTCTCGCCTTCGGCAAGGGGCGCGCCCACGGTGTGCATGCAGGGCACGAAGTCGCCATCGGTGCCGATGACGTCGTACACGGCCTTGCCCATGCGCGTCATGATCTTCATGTTCACGGCGACATAGGCGCTGTCGGACAGCTCGACGCCGACGTGCGCGATGGGCGAGCCCAGCGGACCCATCGAGAAGGGCACGACATACATCGTGCGGCCGGCCATGCAGCCGTCGAACAGCGGCTGCAGCGTGGCGCGCATCTCGTTGGGCGCCATCCAGTTGTTGGTCGGGCCGGCGTCGGCTTCGTTTTCGCTGCAGATGTAGGTGCGGTCTTCGACGCGCGCCACGTCGGACGGGTCGGACCAGGCCAGGAAGCTGCCCGGGCGCTTGGCGGGGTTCAGCGGCTTGAAGGTGCCGGCGGACACGAGCTGCTCGCACAGCGCGTCGTACTCTTCCTGGGAGCCGTCGCACCAGTGGATGTTGGCCGGCTTGCACAGCGCGGCCATCTCGGCGACCCAGGCAATGAGCCGGGCATTCTTGACATAGGAAGGGGCTTGAATGGTCAAGCCTTGCAGTGCAGGTGCGTTCATCACGGGGAGCTTTCTAATTGAAAAAACGTTTTTTCAAAGGCAGCACAACCGAGCGGCAGCCTTTGAGAAAACAGGTTTTTTCAGCGTCGAGCGCCACATCTGCAAGGGCTCGGAGCCCCAGCAAAATCGCGAAGAAGCCGCCATTCTAGGGAGCTGCCGTATTTTTGTGTCATCCAAAAGTCAAAAAACTATGCAATATAAGTATCGATATATGTTGAGCATGAAGAGCGGATGCGCAAAAAACAGGCATGAAAAAGCCCCGCGAACGGGGCTTGTCAGGAGGGGGAACAGAGGGGATTCAGGCCAGATAGACGGCAATGAATGCCAGCAGGAACATCATCACGGCGCCGACCAGGGGCAGCACGAAGGGGATGTAGGGCACGACGGCTTCGGTGGTGTCGATGGTCGGCTCGTCGGCCGCATTGGGCGGGGCGGGCGGGGCGGGGTCGGTCATGAGAGGGCTCCCGTGGGGGACTGCAATGCCGCTATTTTAAGCAGCATCGGCGCATGCAAGCATGGGGTAAGCCATGAGGCTGCGCTCACACGCACTGCGCTTCCATGCCCTGGGAACGCAGTCGCTCGAGCACCTGCTCGACATGCGGCTGGTTGCGCGTCTGCAGCACGAACTCGATCTCGACGTTCTGCGCGGCGAGCATCGTGAACGCGCGCTGGTGGTGCACTTCCTCGATGTTGGCGCCGGCGTCGGCCACGGTGGCGGTGATGCGCGCGAGCACCCCGGGCACGTCGCGCGCGCTCACGCGGATGCGCGCAAGCCGGCCCGAACGCACCATGCCGCGCTCGATGATCGCGGCCAGCAGCAGCGGGTCGATGTTGCCGCCCGACAGCACCAGCCCGACCTTCTTGCCCGCAAAGCGCGCGCCATGGCGCAGCATCGCCGCCAGGCCCGCGGCGCCCGCGCCCTCGACCAGCGTCTTCTCGATTTCGAGCAGCATCAGCACGGCCTGCTCGATGTCGCCTTCATCGACCAGCAGCAGGTCGTCGACCAGCGCGCGCACGACGCCCTGGGTCAGCTCGCCAGGCGTAGCCACGGCAATGCCCTCGGCAATGGTCGACAGGCCCATCGGCAGGTTGCTGCCCTGGATCGCATTGACCATGGACGGGAAGCGCTGGGTCTGCACGCCGATGATCTCGATGTCCGGCTTGATGGCCTTGGCGGCCGTCGCCACGCCCGCGATCAGGCCGCCGCCGCCAATGGCGATGACCAGCATGTCCAGGTCGGGCCGGGCCTCGAGCATCTCCAGCGCCAGCGTGCCCTGGCCCGCGGCCACGGCTTCGTCGTCGTAGGGGTGCACGAACACCAGCTTCTGGGATTGCGCGAGCTCGCGCGCATGGGCGCGGGCTTCGTCGAGCGTGTCGCCATGCAGCACGACCTCGGCGCCAAAGCCGCGCGTGCGCTCCACTTTGACATCGGGCGTGAAGCGCGGCATGACGATGACCGCGCGCAGGCCCAGGCGCTGCGCGTGGTAGGCCACGCCCTGGGCATGGTTGCCAGCGCTCATTGCAATGACGCCGCGCGCGCTTTCCTCGGGCGTGAGCTGGGCCAGCTTGTTGCAGGCGCCGCGCTCCTTGAAGGAGGCCGTGAACTGCAGGTTCTCGAACTTGAGAAACACCTGCGCGCCGACGATCTGCGACAGCGTGCGCGATTCGACGCAGGGGGTTTCAAGAATATGGCCGCGCAGCCGCTCGGCCGCGCGCTCGATGTCATGGAGGCTGATCATGGGCGCATTGTGGGCGCAGATGAAAGACTGAATGGGGGATGCAGGTTTGGGAAGGGGTGCCAAGCTTAGGGTCGTGAACCCGTTCGTGGTGAGCCTGCCTCGGCGGCCCCGTCGAACCATGGACGGCCTGCTCTCAAACTTTAGCGCAGGCCCGTCATCCTTCGACAAGCTCAGGACGAACGGTATTTACTCCGGCAATGCGCGTTTCAGAAGCAAATCCACATCCATCTGCCGCGTATCCAGCGCCCCCAGCACGCGCCCCGCGCCGCTGTGGCCCAAGCGGGTGGTGATGAAAGCCTGCGACACGGCCGGCGGCGCGTCGCGGTGCAGCAGGCAGGCCTGCACCGTGAGCACCAGCCGCTGCACCAGCATGCGCGCCATCGCCTGCTGCTCGGCCGGGGGCTGGGCCAGCATCGCGCGCAGCGCGTGCAGGTGGGCGAGGATGCGCGCATCGCCGCGGGCAATGCTCTCGAGCGCCTCGAACAGCACCTTGGTCACGGGGCGCTGGCGGTCCAGCGCATGCAGCGCCTGCAGGCACAGCGCATTGCCCATGCCCTCGCCGCGGCCCTGTGCGGGTGCGGCCAGGAACAGCCGCGCCAGCGACCGGCCCTGGGCGCTTTCGAGCGCGCCCTGCGAGCCGGCCCATTCCATGGTTTCGGCGGTGATCTCCATTGCGCGGCGGCCGATCCAGAACTGCGCCGCGGGCGCCATGACCTGCTTGAAGGCGCGGTCGATCACCGGCAGGTTGTCGTCATTGGAGTCGTCGCAGCGCTCGAAGGCCTGCGCCAGGCGCATGGTCAGCATCAGCGCGGCTTCGCTTTCGATCGCCATGTCGACCAGCACGCTGCCGAGCAGGGGCTGGTCCGGCAGAGCGGTCAGGCGCCGCGCCTGTCCCAGCGACTGCACCAGCGCCTGGCGCAGCAGCGCGCAGCTGGCCAGCGTGTGGCCCAGCCGCACGACGCTCTGCGCGGTGCGCAGGCTGGCCTGGCCCTGGCCTTCCTCGCCCAGCAGATAGCCGCTGGCGGCATCGAGCCGGAGTTCGGCCGCGACCGTGTTGCCGAGCACGCCGGGCTGGGGTTGCACCACGAGGCCGTTGCGCTCGCCGTTCTCGCGCCAGCGCGGCACGAAAAAGCAGCTCGGGCCCTGCGCGGTCTGCGCGCACAGCAGGTGGGCATCGCTGTCTGGCGTGGCAAGTCCGGGGCTGGTGCCGCTGAGCAGGTACTGGCGGCCCCAGAGCCCCATGCCCACGGGCGTGGCCTGCAGCCGCGGGAGCGCCGCGCGCAGCGGCTGCGTGGGCTGCACGGCGCTTGCGTCGAGCCCCATCCAGAGCGCGGATTTCTCGGCGATCGGCAGATCGCGCGGATCGTCCTCGGGGTTGCGCAGCGGCGGCCCGAGCCGCGCCCAGAGCGCGGGTTCCTTGCGCAGCACGGCCAGCGAGGCGGAGGTCAGCAGCAGCGGGTCGACGCTGTCGGGCGCGAACTGGCTGTGCAGGTACAGGCCCGCGGCCCAGACGCTCCAACGCCCGGGCGTGTCGCCGGTCAGCGCCTGCGAGACCAGCCCCTGGCGCCGGCCCAGCGCGCGCTGCGCCTGCCAGGCCGGATGGTCGGGCGCCGCGGCCGCCGGCGGCTGCGCTGCGGCCAGCTGGCCCGCATAGGAACCCAGCTCGACGTGCGCGGACGCCAGATGGGCGCGCCGCAGCGCTTCCTCCAGGGGAGCGTCGTGGGCAAGCGGCGGCGGCGGCGGATGCAGGGCGGTGGACATGGGCTGTCTCCTGAGCGCGTTGTTGTAGGGGGACGCCGGGATCGGCTGCCCGCATGCGTGCAGTATCGGCAGGCCGCGGTCCGCACGCTGTCGGAGAGCTTCGCCGTTCGCGGGGTTTTGCGCCGGGCTCAGCCGGGAAAGGCACGCTGCAGGATCGCCGAGACATCGTGGTGCGCCGGATCGAGCGTGCCCGCGACCCAGCCCGAAGCCGGCGCGCGCAGGCGCGTCGCGATGAACGCATCGGCCACGGCCTCGGGCGCCGACTGGCGCAGCAGCCCGGCCTGGGCCAGCAGCACCAGGCGCTGCACCAGCCGCCGGCCCTGGCCTTCGAGCTGCGCGGGCGGCAGCTGCAACTGCTGCGCCAGCGCATGCGCGGCCTCGCGCAGCAGCGGGTCGCCCGCGCCCAGCGCCAGCAGCTCGTGCAGCAGCGCGCGCGCCTGCTCGGGCTCGCGCGCGATCGCGCGCAGCACGTCCAGGCACATCACGTTGCCCGAGCCTTCCCAGATCGAGTTCACGGGCGCCTCGCGCAGCAGCCGCGCGGGCAGGCTGTCGTCGATGTAGCCGTTGCCGCCAAACACCTCGAGCGCCTCGGCCGCGAGCTCCACCGTGCGCCGGCAGACCCAGAACTTCGCGGCCGGCGTCACGATGCGCCTCCAGGCGCGCTGCACCGGCGTGTCATCGTCCTCCCAGGCCTGTGCCAGCCGCATCGCCAGCACCAGCGCGGCTTCGCTCTCCAGCGCCAGATCGGCCAGCAGCGCGCGCATCAGCGGGTGCGCGGCCAGCGGCTTGCCGAACGCCAGGCGCCGGCGCGCATAGGCCAGCGCCTGCACCGTTGCCGAGCGCAGGATACCGGCGCTGCCGAGCACGCAGTTCAGGCGCGTGTAGCCGGCCATCTCCAGGATCGTCGCGATGCCGCGTTCCTCCTCGCCGACCAGCAGCCCCCAGGCGTTCTCGAACTCGACCTCGGCGCTGGCGTTGCTGCGGTTGCCCAGCTTGTTCTTCAGGCGCTGCAGCCGCACGGCATTGAGGCTGCCGTCGGGCCGCCAGCGCGGCACGAAAAAGCAGGCCGCGGGGCCACCCTCGCCCCGGCGTGCGACGACCAGGTGCGCATCGCACATCGGCGCCGAGAGAAACCATTTGTGGCCGCGCAGCCGGTATTCGCCGCCGCGCCCGCCCGCGTCCAGCGCGGTGGCCAGCGTGGTGTTGCTGCGCACGTCGGAGCCGCCCTGTTTCTCGGTCATGCCCATGCCGATCCACAGCGACCGCCGGTACGCCATCGGCGCGTCTTGCGGGTCGTGGACATCGCTGTAGAGACCGGCCTGCAACTGCGGCCACAGCGCGGGCTCGCGCTGCAGCACCGGGATGCTGGCCATGGTCATCGTGCCCGGGCACAGGCTGCCCTGCTCGAGCTGCGCATGCAGATAGAAGCCCGCGGCCCAGGCGGTCCAGCGGCCGGGGCGCGGGTCGCGAAAGGGCAGGCTGGCCAGGCCCTGGCCGCGGAACATGGCCTGCAGCGCATGCCAGCTCGGGTGGTATTCGACCTGGTCGATGCGCCGCCCGCGCGCATCGAAGCGCTGCAGCTCGGGCGGATGCCGGTTGGCCTGCGCCGCGAGCGTCCAGCTGCCGGCGCTGCCCAGCCGCTGCGCATACTGCGCCAGCTGTGGCCGGCTCCAGCCGGCGCCGCCGCGTACGATGGCTTCCCCGAGCGCGGCATCGGTGGCCAGCAGGTCGAAGTCGGTCAGCTCGTCGAACTGGTTGCTGACCTCATGGGTTGCAAAGGCATGCATGGCAAAGCCCTCCATGCGGCCAGTCTAGGAGGCGCGATCCGCTGCGCGGTGCGCGGTTTGATGCTGAAAGCGCCTACTGCGCCATCTGGCACACGCGCAGCACTTCGGCGCCGTAGGCGTCGAACTTCTTGGCGCCCATGCCGGGAATGCCGGAGAGGTCGTCGAGGCTCGCGGGATCGCGCTCGGCAATGGCGGCCAGCGTCGCGTCGTGGAAGATCACATAGGCCGGCAGGTTGTGCTCGCGCGCGACCTCGGCGCGCCAGGCCTTGAGGTTGATGAAGCGCACCTGCGCGTCGGGGCCCAGATTCAGCGCCGCGACGTTGGCCTGCGGCGCCTTGCGCGTGCGCTTGGGCGCGCTGGCCGTGGCTTCGCGCAGCATGACCTGGGCATCGCCGCGCAGCACCGCGCGCGAGCCCGGCGTGAGCGCGAGCGTGTCGAAGCTGTGGCCGCTGTCGCTCGTGACCTTGTGCAGGCCCAGGGCGCCCGTGGCCAGCAGCTGGCGCAGCACGCCGCGCAGCTGGGCTTCCGAGTACTGCGCGCCCAGGCCAAAGGTCGACAGGCTCTGGTGGCCGAACTGGCGCATCTTTTCGGTGTCCTTGCCGCGCAGCACGTCCATGATGTGGCCGGTGCCGAAAGTCAGCTGGCTGGCTTCGTGCACGCGGTAGATGGTCGACAGCAGCTTGCGCGCGGCGTCGGTGCCGTCCCAGACGGCGGGCGGCTGCAGGCAGTTGTCGCAGTTGCCGCAGGGGGTCGAGTCCTCGCCGAAATAGCCCAGCAGCCGCTGGCGCCGGCAGTCGGTGGCCTCGGCCAGCGCGAGCAGCGCATCGAGCTTGCCGCGCATCACCTGCTTGAAGGTTTCCTCGGCCGGGCTCTCGTCGATCATGCGGCGCTGGTTGACCACGTCGTTGAGGCCATAGGCCATCCAGGCATGCGCGGGCAGGCCGTCGCGGCCCGCGCGGCCGGTTTCCTGGTAGTAGCCTTCGATGTTCTTGGGCATGTCGACATGGGCGACGAAGCGCACATCGGGCTTGTCGATGCCCATGCCGAACGCGATCGTCGCGCACATGACGATGCCTTCCTCGCGCAGGAAGCGGTCCTGGTGGCGCTGGCGCATCTCGGTCGGCAGGCCCGCGTGGTAGGGCAGGGCCGAGAGGCCGGCGTTCTGCAGCGTCTGCGCGAGCTCCTCGACGCGCTTGCGCGACTGGCAATAGACCACGCCGGCATCGCCCAAATGCTCGGTCTGGATGAAGCGCTGCAGCTGCGCCGTCGCGTCCTTCTTCTCGACGATGGTGTAGCGGATGTTGGGGCGGTCGAAGCTGCTGACGAACTGCTGCGCCTGCTCGAGCTGCAGCCGCTCGACGATGTCGGCGCGCGTGAGCGCATCGGCGGTGGCCGTGAGCGCAATGCGCGGCACGCCCGCGTAGCGCTCGTGCAGCACCGTGAGCGCGCGGTATTCGGGGCGGAAGTCATGGCCCCACTGGCTCACGCAATGCGCTTCGTCGATCGCGAACAGCGACAGCTGGCCGGCTTCATAGAGGCTGTCGAGCAGGCCCAGGAAGCGCGGCGTGTTGAGCCGCTCGGGCGCGGCGTAGAGCAGCGTGATGTCGCCGGTCTGCAGCCGCAGCTCGACCTCCTGCGTCTGCTCGTACGACAGCGTGGAGTTGAGGAAGGCCGCATCGACACCGGCTTCGTGCAGCGCACCGACCTGGTCGTGCATCAGCGCGATCAGCGGCGAGACGACGATGGCCACGCCCTGGCCCTGCTGCTGGCGCACGATGGCCGGCACCTGGTAGCACAGGCTCTTGCCGCCGCCCGTGGGCATCAGGACCAGCGCGTCGCCGCCGGCAATCACATGGTCGACGATCGCCGCCTGCGGGCCACGGAACTGGTCGTAGCCAAAAACTTCTTGCAATACGGACTGCGCGGTGGACAAGCGGATACTCTCGAAAAAACAGCGGAAGATGGCAGGCGATGCGGCGGCCAGGCGGGCGCTCGGCAGGCGGCAATGGCGGTGCCAAGGAAACGCCTATTGTGCGCCCGCGGCGCCGCGACGTGGTCCTTGCGCCGCGCTGGCCCCGGGTATCCCCGGCTTTCTACAATGCCTGCCAGCGCGTTGAAACTGCTGCATTTTTGCCATGTCCCAATCCACTTTCGAAAGCGGCCGCCTCTTCGGCGTGGCCGACGACGCACCCCTGGCGCTCGACGACGGCGCCTGGCTGCTGCCGGGCTGGGCCGCGGCCGAGGCGCCGCGCTGGGTCGAATGCGTGCAGCAGGTCGTTGCGCGCGCGCCGTGGCGCGTCATGCGCACGCCCGGCGGTGCGTCGATGTCGGTGGCCATGAGCAATTGCGGGCAGTGGGGCTGGGTCTCGGATGCGGGCGGCTATGCGTACAGCGCGACCGATCCATTGAGCGGCCAACCCTGGCCCGCGATGCCCGAATGGCTCTGGCGCCAGGCGCGCGCGGCGGCCGCGGCCGCGGGCTATCGCGGCTTCGCGCCCGATGTCTGCCTGATCAACCGCTATGCGCCGGGCGCGAAGATGTCGCTGCACCGCGACCAGGATGAAAGCGACCGGGGCGCTCCGATCGTGTCGATCTCGCTGGGCTTGCCGGCGACCTTTCTCTGGGGCGGCCTGGCGCGCGGCGACCGCGTGCGCCGCATGCAGCTCGGGCATGGCGATGTGCTGGTCTGGGGCGGGGCGACGCGGCTCGCGTATCACGGCGTGAATCCGCTCAAGGAGGGAATTCATCCTCTGCTGGGCAGCGAGCGCTGGAATCTGACCTTCCGCATGGCGCGCGCTCTTTACCCGAGAGATGGCTGACCGGCGACGGGGCCACGTCCAACTTCCTACAATCGGGGGATGAGCCTGCCCCACTACACCCGCGCCAAAGAACTGCCCGCCACCCTTGCCCGCCGCATTGCCATTCTCGATGGCGCGATGGGCACCATGATCCAGCGCTTCAAGCTGGGCGAGGCGCAGTACCGCGGCGCAGGCTATGCCGGCCCCGATGGCGCGGGCGAGCGCTTCCTGGAGCTGCCGCGCGACGTCAAGGGCAACAACGAGCTGCTGAGCCTGACGCGCCCCGACGTGATCCGCGACATCCACGAGCGCTACCTTGCCGCGGGCGCCGACCTGATCGAGACCAATACCTTTGGCGCGACCACGGTGGCGCAGGACGATTACCTGCTGGGCCATCTGGCCGATGAAATGAACCTGCGCTCGGCGCAGCTCGCGCGCGCCGCCTGCGACAAGTACAGCACGCCCGAGCACCCGCGCTATGTCGCCGGCGCGCTTGGGCCCACGCCCAAGACCGCGAGCATCAGCCCCGATGTCAACGACCCCGGCGCGCGCAATGTCGACTTCGAGACATTGCGCCAGGCATATCTCGCGCAGACGCTGGCGCTGATCGAGGGCGGCTCCGATGTCATCCTGGTCGAGACGATCTTCGACACGCTCAACGCCAAGGCCGCGCTGTTTGCCGTCGACGAAGCCTTCGAGCAGACCGGCGAATGCCTGCCGATCCTGATCAGCGGCACCGTCACCGATGCCTCGGGGCGCATCCTCAGCGGCCAGACCGTCACCGCCTTCTGGCACAGCGTGCGCCATGCGAATCCGCTGGCCATCGGCCTGAACTGCGCATTGGGCGCGGCGCTGATGCGGCCCTATGTGCAGGAGCTGCACCGCGCCGCGCCCGACACCTTCATCAGCTGCTACCCGAACGCCGGCCTGCCCAATCCGATGAGCGACACCGGCTTCGACGAGACCCCCGAGGTCACGAGCCGGCTGGTGCATGAATTCGCGGCCGAGGGCCTGGTCAATATCGTCGGCGGCTGCTGCGGCACGACGCCCGAGCATATCGGCGCGATTGCCCAGGCGGTGCGCAGCACGCCGACGCGCGCGCTGTTCTACCCCGCCACGGCCTGACGCGCCCTTTCGCGATGACCCTGCCGCTGCCGCCGTCGGCTGGAAGCTCGGCCACCCAACCGCTGCTTCCTGTCACGCCGGTGGCCCCGGTGGCTGCCGCGACTTCGGTGGTCCCCGGTGTGGGCACTGCCCCGGCCACCCCGGTGGCCCCGGCTGCGGGCGCGGCGCCCGTGGCCCCCACGTCGCCTGCCGCGCCCGCGGCACCCGCCACCCCGGCGCCGAATCTTTCGGCCCAGGCGCAGCAGGCGCTGCGGCTGCAGGTGTTCCAGGCGCTGGTCGCGCAGCTCGTGACCCAGGTCCAGTCCAGCAACCCGGCAACGGCGCCGCAGTGGCCCGCTTCGGGCGTCGCGCCGCAATTGCGCGAAATGCTTTCGACGCTGATCGCGCAAGCCACCGCGGGCATGCCCCAGCCGCAGCAGCTGGTGGCCGTGCAGCCCTGGCCGCAGGCCTGGCTGAACACGGTGCTGCCCGCGGCGCCCTTCACGGTGGCCGGCGCCGCGCTGCCGCCCGCCCCTGGCAACCCGGCTCCCGCCGGCAGCGCCGTGGCCCTCGAGGCTGGCGCCGCGGGCATGCCGGCCGCTGCCGCCTCCCCATCGGGCGCGGCGCCGCGTCTGCCGCCCCTGCTGACCTGGCTGGTGCAGCAGGGTGTGGTGCAGGCGCCCGATGGCGAGCGCGGCTTCGCGCTGACGCTGCAGGTGCCGCAGGCCTGGGCGCAATCGCAGGCCATGGCGCTGCCGACGGCAGTACCCGCCGGGCCCGCGCTGCTGCCCGCGCCGGCCGGTGGCCCGGCGCCATTGCAGCTGCCCTTTGCAGCGCCCGCGCAGCAGCTCGAGTCGGGTGCGTTGGCACTGGTGTTGCAGGGCGCGGGGCCCGCGGGGGAAAGGATGCGCACCAGCGCATTGCTGTGGCTGGATTTCCAGCCGCTGCCTTCGGCCGCGCAGGGCGCGCCGTCAGCGGCAGCGCTTGCCAGCCTGCTGCCCGCGGCGCAGATGGGCCAGCAGGCGCTGGCGCTGCAGGCCAGAAACGATCCCTGGCTGCAGATAGCCGCGCTGCAGGCGAGCGGACAGCAGCCGCGCGATGATCAGCGGATCGAGGAGCGCACGGCGCAGCTGTGCAACGAGATGGCTTGCCCTTATCGGGCCCGGGCCAGCTGTGTGCAGCCGTTCTGTGTGGAGATGAATCGGGGATGGGGGGCGGTGGGGGTGGGCGGGGTTTAGGGGCCCGCGCCTGTAGGGGGGCCGTTCATCCTTCGACAGGTTCAGGACGAACGGTAACGGAGGCGCGGCGCTCGATTCACACGTTCGTGGTGAGCCTGCCTGACCGGCCGCGTCGAACCATCAACGGCCGGACCTCGAGTCACCGTAAACGGTTCCCCCGAGGCCCCGTCCCGCTTCAGGGATAAAGACCACGCATCTCGCGCGCATGCAAGATCCGCTGGCACGCGATGATGAACGTCGCCGTGCGCAAGCTGACCTTGTGGTCCTGCGCCACTTGCCAGACACCCGCAAAAGCGTCTTGCATGATGCGCACCAGGCGCGCATTGATTTCGTCTTCGCTCCAGAAGAAGCTCGAGAAATCCTGCACCCATTCGAAGTAGCTCACCGTGACACCGCCGGCATTGGCGATGACGTCGGGCAGCACCAGCACGCCCTTGTCGTTGAGGATGTCGTCGGCTTCGGGTGTGGTCGGGCCGTTGGCGCCCTCGATCACCAGCTTGGCCTTGATCTGCTCGGCATTGCCGGCGTGGATCTGGCCTTCGAGCGCGGCGGGGATCATGATCTCGCAATCGACGCCCCAGAACTCTTCCTTGGCCAGCACGTCGGCACCGGCAAAGCCCGCGACGCCGCCCGTGTGCTGCACATGGCGCAGCAGCGCCGGCACGTCGATGCCCAGGCTGCTGAAGATGCTGCCGCTGTGGTCCTGCACCGCGACCAGCTTGGCGCCGGCCTCGACAAACAGCTTGGCGGCGATGCCGCCGACATTGCCGAAGCCCTGCACGGCAACGCGTGCGCCTTCGATGCGCATGTCGCTGCGGCGCATGGCTTCGACGCCCACGGTGAACACGCCGCGGCCCGTCGCTTCGCGCCGGCCCAGCGAGCCGCCGAGGTCCACGGGCTTGCCCGTGACGACGCCGGTGGCCGTGGAGCCGGTGTTCATCGAGTAGGTGTCCATCATCCACGCCATGATCTGCTCATTGGTGTTGACGTCGGGCGCGGGGATGTCCTTGTTCGGGCCGATGATGATGCCGATCTCGCTGGTGTAGCGGCGCGTGAGGCGCTCGAGTTCGGCATGCGACAGCGTCTTGGGGTCGACGCGGATGCCGCCCTTGGCACCGCCGTAGGGCACGTTGACGGCCGCGTTCTTGATCGACATCCAGGCCGACAGCGCCATCACTTCGGACAGCGTCACATCCTGGTGGAAGCGCACGCCGCCCTTGCCCGGACCGCGGCTGGTGTTGTGCTGCACGCGGTAGCCCTCGAAGTGGGCGATGGTGCCGTTGTCGAGTTCGATCGGCACGTCGACGATCAGCGCGCGCTTGGGGCGCTTGAGCGTTTCGACCCAGCGCGCGAGATGGCCCAGGTAGGGCGTGACGCGGTCGATCTGCTGCAGGTAGATGCCCCAGGGACCGAGCTTGTCGGCTTGCAGGTAGGAAGGCAGGGGATGGACCGGCAGCGTGCTGGACGAGGGGGAGACAGGGGTGTTTTGCATGGAATATTCCAAAGCGTTTGAGGCGGTGATCAAGGAATTGATGACACGGTTTTGAGCTTATTCGCGCAGCTGCGGCTTGTCCAACGCCGCTTCTTTTGGATGTTATGCATTTAATGCATAACCCCGGTTTTGTCCCCAGGCCACTTTGCCACGGAAGCGTGTTTCTGCGCAAGAATGCTGCGTTGCCAACCCTCTTTGCCAAGGAATTCCATGTCCGTTGAAGCCGTCACCCACACCCTGCTGCAGGCGCGCGCGCATGCCCGACTGGCCGATGCGCTGCCGCTGGCCGAGAGCCTTGCAGGCGTGGAGGAGGCCTATGCGGTGCAGCAGGCCGTGGCGCGCCAGCAGGACTGGTTCTACAACGGCGCGCCGCGCGCCTGGAAGTCGGGGGGCGCTGCACGCGGCATCGCGCTGACCCACGCGCCGCTGCCCCCGGCCGGCGTCTGGGCCAGCCCGGCCACGGTGGCGCGCTGGCCCGTGCATGCGCGCGGCATCGAGGCGGAGATCGCGCTGCGTCTGGGGCAGGATGTTTCTCCTGCGCAGGCCGCGCGGCTGGTGGAGGGCGAGGGCGCGGAGTTGATCGATGCGATGGCCGTGTCCATCGAGCTGGTGGAGTCGCGCTGGCTGCAGCAGTTCTCGGCGCCGCCGTTATTGTTGTTGGCGGATCAGCTGTGCCATGGGGCGCTGGTTGTCGGGGATTGGAAGCCTTGTGATCTGGTGCGGGCCGCGCCGGATTGGGCTCACCAGGTCTGCCGGCTGCGCATTGGTTCGGCGGAGGTGACCGAGCATGTGGGGACCCATTCGCTGGGGGATCCGGCTTGGTTGCTGGCGGAATGGTTGCGGTATGCGACTGCCGAGTACGGTACTTTGAGGGCGGGGACGGTCGTTACTACGGGGAGTTGGGTGGGGTTGGTGCGGGCTGCGGCTGGGGAGCGCGTGCATGCGCAGTTCGAGGGTATTGGGGAGGCTTGGCTGCAGTTGTAGACTTTCCGTTAGCTGCTTCAGCGCCTGCTGTGGGTTTTCTTTCCGGGGCCGGGTCTCGGCCCGGCGGCCGACTTCATTTTCTTGCTCGCACAAGAAAACGGAAGCAAAAGAATGCGGCCCAGCTGTCTGCGACCCTCCGCTGCGCTCCGGGCAACCTGCCGTGCTCGGTCCCGGGCTGCACCGCGGAACTCACTGCGCGGCTTCGCCGCTCCGCTCGGACAACCGCGGTGAGTCAGATGACGAAGCCTCCGTGTCCTTCGGCACTCCGGCTCAGCCCGGGCCCTGCGCGCGGCAGGCGCAGCCAGATGGGCGGGCGGCCGGGATAGCTTCTTTGGGGCTTGCATGGTTTGAGCCGTGCCTGTAGCAAGCCCTTGCGGAATCCGTTCGTCCTGATCGATCGCTTGCGTGTGGCCGTTACCCGTTCGTCCTGAGCTCGTCGAAGGATGAAGGGCCTGCCTGACCGTGCCCAGACACCCTTACCTCCGCCAACCGCATTCACTCCTCTCCCAATTTCTTCCCCATCGCCCTGACAAACATCTGCGCCCCCAGTCCCATCGGTCTTTGCTTGGACCAGACCACATCCACCCACAGCCGCAACCCATTGCTCAGATTGGCAAACGGCATCTCCACCAGCCGCCCCGCCTCGATATAGGGCGCCACGAGGGAGCGCGGCTGCCAGCCCCAGCCGAGGCCGGCTTCTATCAGGCCGAGGGCGGCGAGGTGGTTGTCGGTGCGCCAGATGTGGCGGGCATAGACGAAGCGGGTGTCGATCTGGCCCAGGTCGCGGCTGGCGACGACGATCTGGCGGGTGGTCTTGAGGTGCTCTTCGCTCAGCGATGCGGCGGCCTGGCCTGGCGCCCGGGCGCGGGCGGCTTCGAGGACCGGGTGGTCGGGGGCCATGACCGCGACCAGGGTGTCGCTGCCGACTTCCTCGAAGCCTTCGCGGCCGTCGAGGCTGGGGCGCTCGAAGACCAGCGCGAGCTGGGCGCGGCCGGTGTGCAGCAGCGCAAGTGCGTCTTCCTGCGGCGCGGCCAGCACCTCGACTTCGAGCAGGGGATGGGCCTGGGCCAGCGCGGCCAGCGCGGTGGTCCAGTGCGAGGCCAGCAGCTCGGGGGCAATGGCGATCGTCAGGCGCTGCTCGAGGCCCTGGGTCAGCGCGAGGGCCTGGCCGTTGAGCTGCTGCAGCTGCGCGGCCAGCAGGCGCGCCTGGGGCTCGAGCGCGCGGGCGCTGGCGGTGGGCTGGGGCTCGCGGCCGCTGCGGTCGAAGAGGTTGAGCTGGAGCTCGGCTTCGAGGTGGGCGATGGCCATGCTGACGGCCGATGGCACGCGCTTGAGCGCGCGCGCCGCGGCGGAAAACGAGCCCTGGTCGAGCACGGCCAGGAACACCAATACGTTATCGGAAGAGAAAGCCATGGGCTCAATCTATCAGCAAAGCTGAAAGATACTGACTTGGACTGTCAGTGAAAACCCTATAAATTCCAGCCATGTCTTTGAATATCCCTTCTCCCAAACGCCAGCTGCAGGGCCCCTGGCGGCGCGTCGTCTACGTCACCCTGTTTGAAATTTTCGCCATTGCCGCGACCTCTTTCGGCCTCGCGGCCCTGACCGGCGAAAGCGCGGCCCACTCGAGTATCGTGGCCGTGATCACTTCGGCCATCGCGGTCGCCTGGAACATCGTCTGGAACGGCCTGTTCGAGCGCTGGGAAGCGCGCCAGGCGCAGCGCGGGCGCGGCTTCGCGCGCCGCGCCGCGCATGCGCTGGGCATGGAAGGCGGCCTGGTGGTCATGCTGGTGCCGCTGTTTGCGTGGTGGTTCAAGGTCAGCCTGTGGCAGGCCTTTCTGATGGACCTGGGGCTGCTGCTGTTCTTCCTGGTCTATACCTTTGCATTCAACTGGGCGTTCGACCGGGTGTTCGGTCTGCCCACCTCGGCGCAACCGCAGGCGCAGCCGGCTTGAAGGTGGGTTGAAGAACGCCGGTTCAACCCCGCCCCTGCGCCGCAAACCCCGGCGCGAACACCTCCCGCGCCCACTCCACGAACACGCCCACCGCGCGCGGTACATGCGCCGAATAGGGCCGCATCGCATAGATCGTCGGGCTGAATGCGCCCATCGGCCGCCACTGCGGCAGCACCGCCACCAGCTGGCCCGCGGCCAGCGCGGCCTGGGCGCTGAAGTCGGGCACGAGCGCGATGCCCAGTCCGGCGATGGCCGCGTCGCGCAGGGCCTCGCTGTTGTTCGCGACCAGCGGGCCGCTCACGGGCACGGTGGTGCGCGCGCCGCCGCCGCGCCCCAGGCGCTGCAGCGTCCAGGCCGCGGCTTCCTGGCCGCGCGGGTAGTGCAGGCAGCGGTGCTGGCGCAGTTCGTCGGGCGCGCTTGGCGCGGGGCCGTGGCGGTCCAGATAGGCCTGGCTCGCGACCAGCACCGAATGCGTGGTGCACAGCGCCCAGGCCACATGGTTCTCGGGCGGCGCGCCGGTATGGCGTATCGCCAGGTCCAGGCCCTGCTGCGACAGCGGGCGCAGCTGATCGGACAGATCGAGCTCGAGCTCGACATCCGGGTACCTGTCGAAGAATTCGGGCAGCCGCGGCACCAGGTGCTGGCGCGCGAGCGCCACCGGCGCGGTGACGCGCAGGCGCCCGCGCGGCGTGTCGGCCAGGTCGCGCACCTGCGCGAAGCTGCCGGCAATGCGCGCGAAGGATTCGCGCGTGTCCTGCACCAGGTGGCGGCCGGCCTCGGTCAGCAGCATCGAGCGCGTGGTGCGCCGCACCAGCGGCACGCCGGCCGCGCGCTCCAGACCGGCGATGTGCTGGCTCACCGCGGCCTTGCTCACGCCCAGGCGCGCGGCCGCGGCCGTGAAGCTGCCCTGCTGCTCGAGCACGACCAGCCAGTACAGGTGCGACCAGAGCTGTTCGGTTTTCAAGGCATCGTGGGAATTCATCGCGCCATTGTTCACCGATTTAAACAATCCGTTCACTTCCCGGGGCTGGGCAGCGCGCGTCCCGTTGCCTAGACTCGGGGCCATCGCTTTGCGAGTCCCAAGGATCCCTCAATGAACGCAGCCCTCTCGACACCCTCCATCGTCCACTTCATCGACGGCCAGCGCGTGGCCGGCAGCAGCCCGCGCACCCAGCCCGTCACGAACCCGGCAACGGGCGCCGTCACGGGCGCCGTGGCGCTGGCCCACCGCGCCGATGTCGACGCTGCCGTGGCCTCGGCCGCCGCGGCCTTCCCGGCCTGGGCCGACACGCCGCCGATCCGCCGCGCGCGCGTCATGTTCAAGTTCCTCGAGCTGGTCAACGAGCACAAGGACGCGCTCGCGCATGCGATCACCGCCGAGCATGGCAAGGTGTTCACCGATGCCCAGGGCGAGGTCGCGCGCGGCATCGACATCATCGAGTTCGCTTGCGGCATTCCGCAGCTGCTCAAGGGCGATTTCACCGAGCAGGTCTCGACCGGCATGGACAACTGGACGCTGCGCCAGCCGCTGGGCGTGGTCGCGGGCATCACGCCCTTCAACTTCCCGGTCATGGTGCCGATGTGGATGTTCCCGGTGGCCATTGCCGCGGGCAATACTTTCGTGCTCAAGCCCAGCCCCACCGATCCCACCGCTTCGCTGATGCTGGCCGAGCTGCTGCAACAGGCCGGCCTGCCCGACGGCGTGTTCAACGTCGTGCAGGGCGACAAGGAAGCCGTGGACGCGCTGATCGAGCACCCCGAGGTCAAGGCCGTGAGCTTTGTCGGCTCGACGCCCATTGCCAACTACATCTACGAGACCGGCGCGCGGCTGGGCAAGCGCGTGCAGGCGCTGGGCGGCGCCAAGAACCACATGGTGGTGATGCCCGATGCCGATATCGACCAGGCGGTCGATGCGCTGATCGGCGCGGGCTATGGCTCGGCCGGCGAGCGCTGCATGGCCATCAGCGTCGCGGTGCTGGTCGGCGACGTGGCGGACCAGGTGGTCGCCAAGCTGGTCGAGCGCACGCGCACGCTCCAGGTGCTCGATGGCGAGAACCTGGCGGCCGAGATGGGCCCGATCGTCACGCGCGCCGCGCTCGAGCGCATCACGGGCTATATCGCGCTGGGCGAGCAGGAAGGCGCGCAGCTGCTGGTCGATGGCCGCGGCTTCGATGGCGCGCAGGCGGGTGCGGGCTGCGATGGCGGCTTCTGGCTCGGCGGCACGCTGTTCGACCATGTGACGCCCGGGATGCGCATCTACAAGGAAGAGATCTTCGGCCCGGTGCTCGCCTGCGTGCGCGTGCCCGACCTCGCGCAAGCCATTGATCTGGTCAATGCGCATGAATTCGGCAACGGCGTCGCCTGCTTCACGCGCGACGGCAACGTGGCGCGCGAGTTCGGCCGCCGCATCCAGGTCGGCATGGTCGGCATCAACGTGCCGATCCCCGTGCCCATGGCCTGGCAGGGCTTTGGCGGCTGGAAGAAGAGCCTGTTTGGCGACATGCATGCCTATGGCGAGGAAGGCGTGCGCTTCTACACCAGGCAAAAGAGCATCATGCAGCGCTGGCCGGAGAGCATCGGCAAGGGGGCGGAATTCGTGATGCCTACGGCGAAGTAGACGTTGTTCGCTCGCGCTGAACCAGCAGCCTTCCTCGGCCCCGCTTCTGCAAGAGCTCGGCGACCCCGTTAAAATCCGGGTTCACCCCAAGGAGCGTTGCAGCGGCGGCCCCGGCACATGACCGGACCGCTCGTCAGGCTTGGGGTTTCGCCTCCCGCAACGACGCTCACCTGTTGGCCCTTGTTTTTTGCAGGTGAGTTGCATGCCGTCTGAAGTTTCCATTCCTCCGATGCGTCTTTCGGGCCTCGAGCCCGTGTTCGTGGGCGAGGACACGCTGTTCGTCAACATCGGCGAGCGCACCAATGTCACCGGCTCCAAGGCCTTTGCGCGGCTGATCCTCAACGGCCAGTTCGAGGATGCGCTGGCCGTCGCGCGCCAGCAGGTCGAGAACGGCGCGCAGGTGATCGACGTCAACATGGACGAAGCCATGCTCGACAGCGAAGCCGCGATGGTGCGCTTCCTGAACCTGATCGCCTCCGAGCCCGACATCGCGCGCGTGCCGATCATGGTCGACTCGTCCAAGTGGGCGGTGATCGAGGCCGGGCTGCGCTGCATCCAGGGCAAGGGCATCGTCAACTCGATCTCGATGAAGGAGGGCGTCGAGCCCTTCAAGCAGCAGGCCAAGCTGGTCAAGCGCTATGGCGCCGCGGCCGTCGTGATGGCGTTCGATGAAAAGGGCCAGGCCGATACCTTCGCGCGCAAGACCGAGATCTGCGAGCGCGCCTACCGCATCCTGGTCGACGAGGTCGGCTTTCCGCCCGAGGACATCATCTTCGACCCGAACATCTTTGCCGTCGCGACCGGCATCGAGGAGCACAACAACTACGCGGTCGACTTCATCGAGGCGGTGCGCTGGATCAAGCAGAACCTGCCCGGTGCCAAGGTCTCGGGCGGCGTGTCCAACGTCTCGTTTTCGTTTCGCGGCAACGACCCGGTGCGCGAGGCGATCCACACCGTGTTCCTGTACCACGCGATCCAGGCGGGCATGGACATGGGCATCGTCAACGCCGGCATGGTAGGTGTCTATGACGACATCGAGCCGATCCTGCGCGAGCGCGTCGAGGACGTGGTGCTCAACCGCCGCGCCGACGCCGGCGAGCGCCTGGTCGAGATCGCAGAAACCGCGCGCAGCGGCGCCAAGGACGAAAGCAAGCGCCTCGAGTGGCGCGGCAACGCCGACAACCCCGTCACGGTGGCGCAGCGCCTGGCGCATGCGCTGGTGCACGGCATCACCGACTTCATCACCGAGGACACCGAGGAGGCCTACCAGGAGGTGCTCGCGCGCGGCGGCCGGCCGCTGCATGTGATCGAGGGCCCGCTGATGTCGGGCATGAACGTGGTCGGCGACCTGTTTGGCGCGGGCAAGATGTTCCTGCCGCAGGTCGTGAAGTCGGCGCGCGTGATGAAGCAGGCCGTGGCCCACCTCGTGCCCTATATCGAGGAGGAAAAGCGCCAGCAGCAGGCCGCGGGCCAGGACGTGCGCTCCAAGGGAAAGATCGTCATCGCCACCGTCAAGGGCGATGTGCACGACATCGGCAAGAACATCGTCACCGTGGTCCTGCAGTGCAACAACTTCGAGGTCGTGAACATGGGCGTGATGGTGCCCTGCCACGAAATCCTGGCCAAGGCCAAGGAAGAGGGCGCGGACATCATCGGCCTGTCGGGCCTGATCACGCCGAGCCTCGAGGAGATGCAGTACGTGGCCGGCGAGATGCAGAAGGACGCGTATTTCCGCGACCGCCAGATGCCGCTGCTGATCGGCGGCGCGACCTGCTCGCGCGTGCATACCGCGGTGAAGATCGCGCCCAAGTACGACGGCCCGGTGATCTATGTGCCCGATGCGTCGCGCAGCGTGGGCGTCGCGCAGAGCCTGCTCGGCGAGGGCCTGCAGGAGTATTTGCAGGCGCTCGAGGCCGACTACGACAAGGTGCGGCTGCAGCACGCCAACCGCAAGCAGGTGCCGATGTGGCCGCTGGCCAAGGCGCGCGCCAATGCCACGCCCGTCGACTTCACGCAGGTGCCGCCCGCGCCGCGCGCGCTGGGCCGGCGCGTGTTCAGGAATTTCGACCTGAACGAGATCGCGCGTTTCATCGACTGGGGCCCGTTCTTCCAGACCTGGGACCTCGCGGGCCCGTACCCGGCGATCCTCGATGACGAGATCGTCGGCGTCGAGGCGCGCAAGGTCATGGCCGACGGCCAGGCCATGCTGCAGAAGATCATCAGCGGGCGCTGGCTGTCGGCCAACGGCGTGATCGGCCTGTACCCGGCCAACAGCGTCGGCGACGACATCGAGTTCTATACCGACGACACGCGCACCGAGGTGCTGCTGACCTGGTACGGCATGCGCCAGCAGACCGAGAAGCAGGCCGTCGAGGGCGTGCTGCGCCCCAGCCGCTGCCTGTCGGATTTCATCGCGCCCAAGGCCAGCGGCCTCAAGGACTATGCGGGCCTGTTTGCGGTCACGGCGGGGCTGGGCATGGAAAAGAAGGAGCAGGAATTCATCGACCAGCTCGACGACTATTCCGGCATCCTGTTCAAGTCATTGGCCGACCGCCTGGCCGAAGCCTTTGCCGAATGCCTGCACCAGCGCGTGCGCACCGACCTCTGGGGCTATGCGCCGGGCGAGGCGTTGAGCAACGCCGAGCTGATCAAGGAAAAATACCAGGGCATCCGCCCCGCGCCCGGCTACCCGGCCTGCCCAGACCACACCGCCAAGATCGCGCTGTTCGAGACGCTGCAGTGCCCGGACATCGGCATGACGCTGACCGAAAGCCTGGCGATGATGCCGGCGTCGAGCGTCAGCGGCTTCTACCTGGCCCATCCCGAGTCCACCTACTTCAACGTGGGGCAGATCGGGGACGATCAGCTGATCGATATGGCGCAGCGGCGGGGGATGCTGGAGGAAGAGTTGCGGAGTTTGCTGGCGCCTAATTTGGCGTGAGGGGGGGCGAAACGGGGTCGCGCCTTGGTTCCGCGTGCAGGCCGCTCATGGTTCGACGGGCCCGCCGAGGGAGGCTCACCACGAACGGGAAACCGTTCGCCCTGAGCCTGCCTGGCCGGCCGCGTCGAAGGGTAACGGGCCTGCCCTACAGTGCCGCAGACCAAGGCACTTCAGCGCGCGGACGCCCGGTCGCAAAGAACGTGTTCAGGTTTTCCACCACCAGATCCGCCATCGCCCGGCGCGTCTCGTGCGTGCCGCTCGCCATATGCGGCGCGAGCACCGCGTTGTCCAGTGACAGCAAAGCCGGCAGCGGCCGTGGTTCGTCCTCGAACACATCGAGCCCGGCGCCGGCGATGCGGCCCTGCTGCAGCGCCTCGACCAGCGCCGCTTCATCGACCACGCTGCCGCGCGCCACATTGACCAGGAAGCCCTGCGGGCCCAGCGCATCGAGCACCTCGGCGTTGACCAGATGGCGTGTGCCCGCGCCGCCCGCGGCCACGACGACCAGATAGTCGGCCCACTCGGCGAGCGCGCGCAGCGAGTCCTTGTAGGCATGGGGCGAGCCTTCGACGGGGCGGCGGTTGTGGTAGCCGACTTCCATGTCGAAGCCCGAGGCGCGGCGCGCGATGGTCGAGCCGATGCGGCCCATGCCGAAGATGCCCAGGCGCTTGCCCGAGACCTTGCTCGTGAGCCCGAAGCGGCCCTTGGACCAGTCGCCGCGGCGCACGAAGCGGTCGGAAGCGCTCAGGCCGCGCGAGATGTCGAGCAGCAGCGCGAAGGCCAGGTCGGCCACGCAATCGTTGAGCACTTCGGGCGTATAGCCGACGCGCACCTTCTGCGCGACCAGCGCGTCTTCGTCCAGCGCGTCATAGCCCACGCCAAAGCTGCTGAGCACCTGCAGGTTGGGCAGCGCGCGCACCAATTCGGCATCCGCGCCAAAGGCGGCCGTGGTGACCAGGCCCACGAATTCGGCGCCATGCGCGGCCAGGAAGCCCGCGCGGTCGGTCTCGAGATCGAGGCGGTGGATATCGAACCGGGCAGCGAGCTCCTGATCGAGCGCGGCCAGGGGCATCTTGCCGTTTTGCAGCAGGCGGGGAGAACGGGACATGGGTCTATTCTTTCGAAGTGCTATGACGTTGGTCATTCTCGCCGCGTTTGCCGCCCCTGCCGCGCCGGCCGAGCTTGTCAGGTTTTTTCGCAGGATGCGGTCCAATGCGGTGCGCAGGTGCATATTTGATAGCGCAAGCGCGCATCCTGGTTCAAGATACGCGCATGCCTCCGATGCTCGACTCCCTCATGAAGCGCGCACGTGCCCTCGTGCGCCCCATCCAACCGCTGATCGACGCCTTCAACCTCTGGCTGAACGCCGATGGGCTGCGCATGAGCGCCGCAATGTCGTTCTACGGCCTGCTGAGCCTGGCGCCGCTGCTGCTGCTGCTGGTCGGCGTGCTCGGCTGGTGGCTGGACCGTTCCTATATCGAGACCACGCTGCTGGCCCAGGTGCAGGGCATCATGGGCGAACGCGGCGCCGAGGTCGTCAAGGCGGCGCTGGCCAGCGCGCAGGAGCCCAGCGAAGGCGTGGTGGCATCGATCATTGCCTTCGTGCTGCTGGTGTCGGGCGCGACCGGCGTGTTTGTCGAGCTGCAGTCGGCGCTGGAAAAACTCTGGCAGATGAACACGACGCAGCCCGCCGAGCAAAGGGCTGCCTGGTGGCGCATGGCGACGCTGCGGCTGCGCGGGCTGGCCTATGTGCTGGCGCTGGGCTTCCTGCTGATGGTCTCGATGGTACTGTCCACGGCCGTGCACATGCTCACGACCTGGGCCGGCAGCCGGCTGCCCGTGGCTCCCATGGCGCCGCTGATCGGGCTGATCAACGAAAGCGTGGCCTTCGGCATTTCGGTGCTGCTGTTCGTCGGGCTGATGCGCATCGGCACCGGCCCCAAGCCGCCGCTGCGCTTCCTGGTCTTCGGCGCGGTGGTCGGCGCCACGCTGTTCACGCTGGGCAAGCAAGGCCTGGCCTGGTACCTGTCGACGGCGGCCGTGGTATCGGCCTATGGCGCGGCGGGATCCATCGTCGTGCTGCTCATGTGGATCTACTTCTCCTCGGCCATCTTGCTGTTTGCCGCGGCCAGCGCCAAGGCGATCTGCGATGCGCGCAGCCAGAAGAAGAAACCCGGCACCGTGGGCGCTGCCGGCGAGACGGCCGATGGCAAGGATCCGGAGCGCGAGAGCGCGCGCGCCCAGCTGCCGGCCTACGCGGGCGAGAACATCTGAAGGGGCGGGCGCCAGGCCTTTTGCTCAATTCCGGCGCAAGCCCGGGATCCCGAGTGCCGGCCAGTACTGGACGTTGGACAGGGTGGATATGCCGCCTTCGCCCATCTGGTTGTCGCCGATCAGTTCACCGACCCGTTCAATACCCGTGGCTTGTCCGGTCACGAGAACACCGGCGACATCGATCGTGCCTGGAGAGGATGTCACCTCGTTCCTGCCCACCAGCCCGCCGATGCGCGATTGACCCGATACATGGGCGTGCGCACCGCCGTGGCGGATGCTGGCGCTGCCAGCGATGGCCTGGTTGACGCCGACCAGACCGCCCACGCCGTACTTGCCCCGCACCTGGCCCCTGGCACTGATATCGGCAAGGCGGGCCGTGCCGTCCTGCGCCAGATTCCAGCCGGCGAGCCCACCCACCGCACGTTCTCCCGTCACCTGGACAGCGGCATGCACATGGGAGATGCTGGCCGTGCCGCCCAGGGCCTGGTGCAGGCCGACCAACCCGCCTACGTGGTCCTTGCCTGTGACCCGCCCCCCAACCAATTGCACATTGCGCAGCGTGGCGTTGAGGGTCCGGCCGAACATGCCCACGCTGTTGAGGCCCGCACGCTCGATGGTCAGGTTGCGCAGGGTATGGCCCAGGCCATCGAAGCTGCCTCTGAAGGCCTTCGCGTCGTTCCCGAGGGGGGCGAAATCGACGCCCCTGGCATCGAGCGAGCGGCCCAGTGCGTATCTGCCGGCAAGGCGGCTTTCGTGGCCCATCGACTGCAGGGCCGCCAGATCCCCGATGACCTCGACGCCATGGCCGTTGACGCTGAGCAGGCCGGTGCCCGATTGCGCAAAGTCCACCTGTCCCTGTCTTGGCACATTGAGGTTGCTGCCCGCGGCCGCAACGGCCGCTGCGGACCCGGTGGTGCCGCCGTAATTCAAATGCAGCGTGCCGGTGCCCTCGACGGATACCCGGGCGTTGATGTCGATGTCGTGGTCGGCATGGAGCGTGAGCCGGTGGCGCTCATGGCGGATGCCGGCGTTGACCTGGATATGGCGCTTTTGCCCGTAAGGCGCCTGCGCGTGCAGATCGACGTTGGTATGGGCCAGGCTGGCGGTCAGCGCTTCGGCGGCAATGCCGCTGGCACCCTCGGGCGGGTTGCCCGCGTGGATGACCAGATTTGTCGTGCCGATGCTTTCCCAGCTGCCGGTATTCCCGTGGGAGGCCTGCGTGGTGATCCGCGCGCCCTCCTTGATCCGCAGCCTGGCGGCAAAGGTATTGACGAATCCGCCATGGCCGCCTTGGGGTGCGCTGGCATCGAGCATGCCGCCGTGCTCGGCCTCGCCATGGCGTATGTCGCCCAGCAGCAGGATGCGCCCTTGCCGGTTCTCCAGCGTGCGCGCCTGCACGGTGCCCGTGTTGGACACCATGCTGGCCGACAGGGCGTCGGCCGCGCTCGCGGTCATTACCACCTGACCGCCGTCGGCCATGATCAGCTTTTTGTTGTCGATCAGCGTGCGCACCGTGGCCGGGGACACGCCCACCTGGAGCCGGCCGTCCACGCCCGCCACCAGCGTGACCTGGTCGCCGCCGGCCAGCACCACATTGCCCAGCCGGGCGCTGAGCGTGCCTTCGTTCTTCACCGTAGGCGCGAGCAGGGCCAGCGTGGCGCCGTCGGCCACCGTGATTTTTCCCAGATTCGTGATGCCGCCCTGCGCCGCGCCGCGCGTGAACAGCTGCCGGTCCGCGCCGAAATCCTCGTTGGTGATGTCGAGCGTCGAGGCGACCAGCCCGCCCACATCGACCTTGCTCTTCGGGCCGAACACCACGCCGTTGGGGTTGACCAGCCAGACCTGGCCATTGGCAGTGAGCTGGCCATTGATCTTGCTGGCCGGGCCGGCCACCACGCGGTTGAGCGCGATGGAGCCGGCGCCGGAGCGCTGGTCGAAATGCACCTTGCTGTCCCTGCCGATATCGAAGCCCTGCCAGTGCACGATGGCCTTCGGGGTGGTCTGCGTGATGGTCATCTGCTTGCCATCCACGCGGATGTCGGCCTGGCCGGCCATCACCTGAGGGGCCTTGGGCAGGGCCTGCGCAGCCGGGGTCAGCAGCGCACCCAGCAGCAGCACCAGGGGCGTCAGTGCCAGCGGGCCCGCGCTGCGGCTGCGGGCGGTTTCCGGGACGGGAATGCAGCGCTGGCTGGCGTCGTTCCAGAGGAGACGGTAACGGCGGTTCATGGTCGTTTTCCTTGAAAGCTCAGGAGGGAGCAGGCATTCAATGTGCCGCGCGGGTGACCACGCCGGTGGATCGCGCATTGACCATTCTGGAAACGCCGCTTCCTCCGGTCTGGTTCTCGCCGACCAGTCCGCCAAAAAACCTGGCACCCGTCACTTTTCCGGTAGCGAGCACATGGGAGATATCGACGGTGCCCGGGGGAAACTCCACTTCGTTCCTGCCCACCAGGCCGCCGATGCTCGAATCACCCCATACCCGTCCGGTGGCAGAGGCACTGGCGATGCTGGCCGTGCCGAAGATGGCCTGGTTGATGCCGACCAGACCGCCAACGCAGTCGTCGCCCCATACCGACCCCGTCACATGGGCATGGGCAATGCGGGCCGTGCCGCTGTGGCTCTTGTTGAAACCGACCAGCCCGCCCGTGGCCAGGGCCCGGTCTTCGCTGACGCCCCGCACCAGCCCGGTGCTCTGGACATGGGAGATGCTGGCCGTGCCGTTCTGCGCCAGATTCGAGCCGACCAGCCCGCCGACCGCGAATTCGCCGGCCACCTGGCCCGTGCTGCGGACATGGGAGATGCTCGCCGTACCGCCGATGGCTTGATGCACTCCGACCAAGCCGCCCACGTGATCGCTGCCTTTCACGCTGCCATCGACCAACGCCAGATTGCGCAGCGTGGCGTTGGTGGTCCGGCCAAACAGGCCCACGGCATCCTGGCCCACGCGTTCGATGGTCAGGTTGTCGATGGCGTGGCCCAAACCATCGAAGGTGCCCGTGAACGCCTTCTCGGTCCCGATGGGTGCGAAGTCGACGCCGCCGGCATCGATCGAGCGGCCCATCGCGTACTTGCCGCCAAGGCGGCCCTCATCGCCCATCGACTGCAAGGTCGCCAGATCCTGGATGACCTCGAAGCCATGGCCGTTGATGCTCAGCAGGTTGGCGCCTGCCTGCGCGAAGTCCACCTGTCCCTGACTTGGCACGTTGAGATTGCTGCCTGCGGCCGCAACGGCGTGCGCGGACCCGGCGGTGCCGCCGTAATTGAGGTGCAGCGTGCCGGTGCCTTCAACGGATACCCGGGCGTTGATGTCGATGTCGTGGCTGGCATTGAGCGTGAGCCGGTGGCGGTCATGACGGATGCCGGCGTCGACATGGATATGGGACTTTTGCGCGTCAGGCGCCTGCGCGTGCAGATCGACATGGGTATGGGCCAGGCTGGCCGTCAGCGCATCCGCGGCGATGCCGCTGGCACGCTCTGGCGCGCGGCCTGCATGGATGACCGTATCCGCCGTGCTGATGCTTTCCCAGAGGCCGGTGCTTCCCTGGGGCGCCGCCGTGGTGATCCATGCATCTTCCTTGACCTGCAGTCTGGCTGCGGAGGTATGGACAAATCCGCCGGAGCCGCCTTCGGGTGCGCTGGCATCGAGCACGCCGCTGTGTTCGACCTGGCCGTGGATGGTATCGCCCAGCAGCAGGATGCGCCCCCACTGGTTCTCCAGCGTGCGCGCCTGTACGGTGCCGGTGTTGGACACCATGCTGGCCGACAGGGCGTCGGCGGCGCTGGCGGTCATCACCACCTGGCCACCATCGGCCATGATCAGCTTATTGTTTTCGACCAGCGTGCGCACCGTGGCAGGGGACACGGCCACCTGCAGCCGGCCTTGCGCGCCGGCTTCCAGCAGGATCTGGTCGCCGCCTGCGAGCATCACATTGCCCAGCTGGGCGGTAAGCGTGCCCTCGTTGTTGACGGTCGGCGCCAGCAGCGCCAGCGTGCCGCCCCTGGCCACCGTGATGTCACCGTGGTTGGTGATGCCGCCCTGCGCCGCGCCGCGCGTGAACAGCTGCCTGCCGGCATCGAAATCCTCGTTGGTGATATCGAGCGTCGAGGCCACGAGCCCGCCGACATTCACCTGGCTGCTGTTGCCGAACACCACGCCGTTGGGGTTGACCAGCCAGACCTGGCCGTTGGCGCGCAGCTGGCCATCGATCTGGCTGGCATTGCCGCCCACCACGCGGTTGAGCGCGATGGCGCTGGCGTCGGGCTGCTTGAATTCCACCTGGTTCTGCTTGCCGATATCGAAGCCCTGCCACTGCACGATGGCCTTCGGGGTGGTCTGCGTGATGGTCATCTGGGGGCCGTTCACGTGGACGTTGGCCTGGCCGGCCACCACCTGGCCGCCTGTGGGCAGGGCCTGGGCTCCTGCCGCCGAGGCCAGCAGTGCACCCAGCAGCAGGGCCAGGGGTGCCAGCGCAGGGCGGCTTGTACCGGGGCTGCCCGCACCGGGGCCGCCCTTGTCGTGGCCGTGGGCCGTCGTGGAAGCGGGAGCGTAGCACTGGGTAGCGTCGTTCCAGCGGGGGTCGTGACTGCGGGGCATGGCATTTCCTTCAAGATCAAGGCGCAGCCTGGTTTGGACTGCGGGGTTTATGTAATTTCTATCTAGTTAAGATTAATGATAGCTTTTGACTATTAAAAAGTCCAGCGAAATTCAGCGCTGAAGCAGGCATCTGTTCAAAGGGCAAGCGGTATCGATGGGTTTGCGATCGACAGCCCGCCGGCAGTCACCAAGGTTGCGGCAGGTAATTGACCAAGCTGCTGCTCTGGGAGTTGTATATCTGGGCATTCCTGCCGGATCCATGGGCTTCGTTGGCGCCAATCACCCCCCCGATCCTTTCCTGTCCCGTCACCTTTCCGGTGACGCGGACATCGGAGATATGAACCCTGCCCTGGCGATCGGATGACTCGCTTGCGCCCACCAGCCCCCCGACGCTGACCAGACCCGATACATCGCCATCGGCGTGGGCATTGGAGATGCTGACCGTGCCGGCACGGCTTTGGATGGTGCCGGCCAGCCCGCCGATGGACCATGTACCCGATGCTTGGCCCTGGAAATGGGTGTTGAGCAGGCTGACCGTGCCGCTGTGGTTGCCCATGCTGCCGACCAGTCCGCCGACGGAGCTGGCACCCTTCACCTGGCCGATGACAGTGGCGTTGGAGATGCTGGCGGTACCGTCGAAGGCATCGAGTTCGCCGACCAACCCGCCCACGCAGTTGCGGCCCACCACGCGGGTGCCTTCCAGTTTCACATTGCGCAGCGTGGCACTGGTGGCCAGGCCGAAAAGACCGACACGAACCTGGCCCGGACGCTCGATTGCCAGGTTGCCGATGGTGTGGCCCAGGCCATCGAAGCTGCCTTTGAACGGATGTCTCTCGTTCCCGATGGGTTCGAAATCGAAGCCGCTGGCGTCCATCGAGCGGCCCATGGCGTAGTTGCCGCCGAGACGATCGGCATGGCCCATCGACTGCAGATCCGCCACATCGCGGATGACCTCGAAGCCATGGCCGTTGATGTGCAGCAGGTTGGCCCCCGACTGCGCAAAACTGACCTGTCCCTGTCCCGGCAGCACATGGAGCTTGCTGCCTGGATCCGGCGAGACATGGCGACTGCCCTGCGTTTGTCCGTAATTCATCTGCAGGGTGCCCATGCCTTCGACGGACACGGGGGCGTTGATGTGGATGTCGCGACGGGCATTCAAGGTGAGCTGGTTGCGGTCATGACGCAAGCCGGCATTGACATGGATGTCGCCTTCTTCACGTGCGCCAGGGTGCAGCAGGGTGTTCACGCTGATGTGGGTATGGGCCAGGTTGGTCATCAGCATGTCGGCTTCGATGCCGATGCTGCGGATGCCTCCCGGCGCATTGCCTGCGTCGATGGTCAAGTCGTTGGTCTGGGCGATCGACCAGTTGCCAGGGATGCCTTGGGGCGCTGCGGTGGTGACCCGGCTTTGCGGTGCAAAGTCCAGCGTGGATGCGATGGTGACGACCTCGCCGCCATGGCCGCCGTCGGGGGCGCTGGCATCGAGCAGGCCGCTGTGCAGCACCTTGGCCTCGACATTGCCCGAGCGCTCCTCGGCCTGCAGCACGATGCACCCGCTTCTTTGCGCCAGCGTCTGCGCCTGCACCGTACCCGCGTTGGACACCACAGCCGCCGACAATGCGTCGGCAGCGCGGGCAGTCATCACCACCTGGCCGCCGTCGGCCACGATCAGGTGCCGGTTCTCCATCAGCGTGCGCACCGTGCTGCCTGGAATCAGCACATCCAGCAGGCCTTGCGCACCGGCGGACAGTGCGATCGTGTCACCGCCGGCCAGCACCACATTGCCCAGCCGGGCAGTGAGCGTGCCTTCGTTTCTCACCGTGGGCGCCAGCAGGGCCAGCATGCCGCCGTCCGCCACCGCGATATTGCCCCGGTTGGTGATGCCGCCTTGCGCCGCACCGCGATGGAACAACTGCCGGCCCGCGTCGAAGTCTTCGTTGGTGATGTTCAGCGTCGAGGCGACCAGCCCGCCCACATTCACCTGGCTGCCCTGCCCGAACACCACGCCGTTCGGGTTGACCAGCCAGACCTGGCCATTGGCGCTGAGCTTGCCCTTGATCTGGCTGGCGTCGCCACCCGTCACGCGGTTGAGTGCAATGGCGTTGGCGCCGGGCTGCTGGAAATGCACTGCCTTGCCAGTGCCGATATCGAAGCTCTGCCAATCCAGGATGGCCTTGGGGGACTGCTGGTCGATGGTCATCTGCTTGCCCCGCTTGCTGATCTGGAGGTCCCCGCTCACCACCGCGCCGCCTTTGGGAAAATCCCTGGCCTGCGCCGCCGGGGCCAGCAGCGCGCCCAGCAGCAGCGCCGCGGGCAGGAGAGCAGCGTGGCCCCATGCGGTTTCAGGGACGGCAACGCAGCGCGGGGTGGCGTCGTCCAGGAGGAGGCGGTAACGGCGGTTCATGGTTTTTCCTTGGCGAGAGCGGCGGGCGCAGGCTGGCAGGAGCGGCGAGTGCTTTGCGTCATTTCGATTCAGTTCGCCTGCGGCCGATGGGTGCCAGGAGAGGCCAGCATCGACAGGGAATGGGGGAGGGCAGGGCCAGACACCGCCTTGGGGCTGATGTCCTCGTGTTGGCCGACCAGTTCACCGACCAGGGCATTGCCCTTGACCTCGCCGGTCGCATGGACCGGGTTGAGAAGCGGCGTGCCGCGGTTGAGGCCGACCAGCCCGCCGACCTGGACGTCGCCCGACACATTGCCGGCCGCATGGGCGTTGGAGATGCTGGCCGTGCTGGACGCATCCTGGCCATTGCCGCCGACCAGCCCGCCAATGGCGCTCTGGCCTGACACATGCCCCGTGGCATGGACCTGGGAAATGGCGGAGGTCGCGCCCGTGGACGCAGTGTTGCGGCCGACCAATCCGCCGCTGAATTCCATGCCCGACACCTGGCCGGCGGCATGTGCCGCGCCAATGCGCGCCGTGGCGCCCGACGAGGCGACGTTCAGGCCGACCAGTCCGCCCACTTCGCTTTCGCCGAACACCAGCCCGGTGGCATGGGCGTTGGAAATGCTTGCCAGGCCTTCGACCGATTGGGCCTCGTTGATGCCGACCAGACCGCCGACATAGCTCTCCTGGCCGACCACCGCCGCGCTCGAATGCGCATGGTCGATGCGGGCCACGCTGCCGTGGCCGCCCAGGGTCTTGTTCTCGCCGACCAGGCCGCCGACAAACGAGTGGCCCCATACCTGCCCGGTGGAATGGGCATGGGAGATGCTGGCCGCGCCGCCGTTTTCCGCGATGTTGGCACCTGCGAGCGCGCCGACGAAGCGTTCGCCCGACACCTTTCCGGTGACCTGCACGTTCGAGATCTGTGCCGTGCCGCCGACCGCGTCGTTGCGGCCGACCAGCGCGCCGGTGTAGAAGCCGCCCTGCACGCTGGCCTGTTCCAGCTTCACGTTGCGCAGCGTGGCATTGACGGCATGACCGAACAGGCCTGCGTGCTGCCGGTCTTGGCGTTCGACGTCCAGTTTGCGGATGGTGTGGCCCAGGCCATCGAAGCTGCCGGTGAACGGTTGCTGATCATCGCCGCCGATGGGTTCGAAATCCACGTTGCTGGCGTCCAGGGACCTGCCCAGCGCGTATCTGCCGCCGAGCCGGCTGGCCTGGCCCATTGCCTGCAAGGCCGCCATGCCGTGCAGGACCGTGTAGCCCTCGCCGTTGATGCTCAGCAGATTGGCGCCGGCTTTTGCAAAATCCACCTGCCCTTGCCCCGGCTTCACATGCAGGTTGCTGCCTGCGGCGGGAAGAGCGTCGGCGTAGCCGGTGGTGCCACCGTAATTGAGGTGCAGCGTGCCGGTGCCTTCGACGGATACCCGGGCGTTGATGCCGATGTCGTGCCTGGCGTTGAGCGCGAGCCGGTGGCGCTCATAGCGCACGGGGGCGTTGACATGGATGCTGCGCTGTTCCTCGTAAGGCGGCTGCAGGTGCAGCTCGACGTGGCTCTGGGCCAGGCTGGCAGCGAGCGCGTCGGCAGCAATGCCGCTGACGGCTTCTGGCGCGTTGCCCGCGTGGATGACCAGGTCGGCCGTGCTGGTGACTTTCCAATGCGCGGTCTCTCCCTGGTTTGCCGCGGTGGTGACCCGGGCGCCTGGCTCGACCGACACCCGGGCCGCGCCGGTATCGACAAACCCGCCATGGCCGATCTCGGGGGCACTGGCATCGAGCAGGCCGCTGTGGACGAGTTCGCCATGCAACAGGTCCGACAGCAGCAGGATGCGCCCGTTCCTGCTCTCCACAGTGCGCGCCTGCACCGTGCCGCTGTTGGACACCATGCTGGCCGACAGCGCATTGGCGGCGCTGGCCGTCATCACCACCTGGCCGCCATCGGCCACGATCATTTTCTTGTTTTCAATCAGCGTGCGCACCGTGGCCGGGTCCACCGCGACCTGCAGCCGGCCGTCGGCGCCGGCTTGCAGCGTGACCTGGTCGCCTCCGGCCAGCACCACGTTGCCCAGCCGGGCGCGCAAGATCCCTTCGTTCCGCACGGTGGGCGCGAGCAGCGCCAGCGTGGCGCCGTCGGCCACCGTGATCTCGCCGTGGTTGGTGATCCCGCCCTGCGCCGCGCCGCGCGTGAACAGCTGCCGGCCCGCTTCGAAGTCCTCGTTGGCGATGTCGAGCGCCGAGGCCACCAGCCCGCCCACATTCACCGAGCTGCCCTGGCCGAACACCACGCCGTGGGGGTTGACCAGCCAGACCTGGCCGTTGGCGCTGAGCTGGCCATCGATCCTGCTGGCATTGCCCGCCACCACGCGGTTGAGCGCGATGGAGTGGGCGCCCGATCGCTGGTCGAAGTGCACCTTGCCGTCCTTGCCGATATCGAAGCCTTGCCATTGCACGATGGCCTTCGGGGTGGTCTGCGTGATGGTCATCTGGTGGCCGTTCACGTGGACGCTGGCCTGACCGGCCATCACCTGAGGGCCCGTGGGCAGGGCCTGGGCCCCTGCGGCCGGGGACAGCAGCGCGCCCAGCAGCAGCGCCATGGGCGTCAGCGCCTGGGCGGCGCGGCCTATGCCGGGGCGGCCCATGCCGGGGCGGCCCAGGCCGGGGCCTCGGGCGGTTTCAGGGGCTGGAACATGGCGCTGGGTAGCGTCGTTCCAGACGGGTCGGAAGCTGTGGTTCATGATGGTTTTCCTTGGAGAAACTGGAGCCGCCTGGAGGCGGCAGCATTGAAAATTGGAGGGGAGTGCAGAGGTGCGTGTCGCGGTGGCTGCCCCTGGGCCAGCCGGCTCAGATGTCACCCGATACCTGCCCCGAGGCATGGGCGTTGGAGAGCACGGACCTTCCCTGGAAGAGGTGGGTGGCCCCGATCAGCCCGCCGCTGGATTTCCCGCCCGACACCTGCCCGGCGGCCCACGCCGTGGATACCTGGGACGTGCCGCCGAAGGCCATGCTGTAGCCGAGCAGTCCGCCGACATTCCGGTCGCCGAGCACCGGCCCGGTGGCGCTGGCATGGGAAATGCTCGCCAGGCACTCGGCTGCCCGGGCTTCGTTGACGCCGACCAATCCGCCGACATACGCGCCTTTGCTGCCGACCCCCGAGGCGGAAGAGGAATGGTCGATGCGGGCCTGGCTGCTGCCGCGTCCAATGGCCATGTGGGCGCCGACCAGCCCACCGACGACGCTCTCGCCCCAAACCCGCCCGGAGGAATGGGCATTGAAGATGCTGGCCGCACCGCCGTTGATGGCGATGCTCTGGCCCACCAGCCCGCCCACCCGGGACTCGCCCGATACCTTGGCGCTGACCTGCACATTCGCGATGCTGGCCGCGCCGTCCACGGCCAGGTTGTGGCCGACCAGTGCGCCGACGTAGGTGTTGCCTTGCACATTCGCCCGCTCCAGCTTCACATTGCGCAGCACGGCATTGGTGGCATGGCCGAACAGGCCTGCATGACCGTGGCCCTGGCGGTCGATGTTCAGGTCGTGGATGGTGTGGCCCAGGCCATCGAAGCTGCCTTTGAACGATTGGCTGGCATCGGCGCCGATGGGCCTGAAATCGACGCCGCCGGCGTCGATCGAGCTGCCCAGCGCATACCGGCCGCCCAGCCGATGCGCATCGCCCATCGCCTGCAAAGCCGCGACATCGTGGATGACCGTATAGCCATGGCCGTTGATGCCGAGAAAACCGGCGCCGCCCTGCGCGAAATCCACCTGCCCCTGCCCGGGCATCACATGCAGATCGCCGCCTGCCGCGGGGAGCGCCGGGTCTCCATAGGTGGCACCGTGATTGAGCGCCAGCCTGCCCGTGCCCTCGACGGATATCCGGGCATTGATATGGATGTCGTGGTCGGCATTGAGCGTGAGATGGTGGCGGTCATGGCGAATGTCCGCAGCGACATGGATGCTGCGCCTTTGCCCGCGAGGCGCCCGCGTGCGCAGCTCGACATGGGACTCGGCCAGGCTGGCCGTGAGCGCGTCGGCGGCGATGGCGCTGACCGCCTCGGGCGCCTGGCCCGCGTGGATGGCCAGGTCCGTCATGCCGATGCTGCGCCAATGGCCGGTGGCCTTTCCCGGCGCCGCCGCGGTGGTGATCTTCGCGCCGGCCTCGATCCGTACCCTCGCGCCAAAGGTATCGACAAGCCCGCCAGCGCCGGCATCGGAGGCGCTCGCATCGAGCAGGCCGCTGTGCGCGACCTGGCCATGCTGCATGTCGCTCCACAGGAGAATGCGCCCGCCCTGGTTTTGCAGCGTGCGCGCCTGGATCGTGCCCGCGTTGGATACCACGCTGGCCGACAGGGCGTCGGCGGCGCTGGCCGTCATCATCACCTGGCCGCCATCGGCCATGATCAGATGCCGGTTCTCGATCAGCGTGCGCACCGTGGCGGGGTCCACCGCCACCTGCAGCCGGCCGTCCGCGCCGGCCTGCAGCGTGACCCGGTCGGTGCCGGCCAGCACCACGTTGCCCAGCCGGGCGCGCAACAGGCCTTCGTTCCTCACGGCGGGCGCGAGCAGCGCCAGCGTGGCGCCATCGGCCACCGTGATCTCCCCCTGGTTGAGGATGCCGCCCTGCGCCGCGCCGCGCGTGAATACCTGCCGCCCCGCGCCGAAATCCGCGTTGGTGATATCGAGCGTCGAGGCCACGAGTCCTCCGACATGCACCTGGCTGCCGTTGCCGAACACCACGCCGTTGGGGTTGACCAGCCAGACCTGGCCGTTGGCACCCAGCTGGCCATCGATGCGGCTCGCGTTGCCGGCCACCACGCGGTTGAGCGCGATGGCGCTGGCATCGGGCTGGTGGAACTGCACCTGGTTGCCGCGCGCGATATCGAAGCCCTGCCAGTGCACGATGGCCTTCGGGGTGGTCTGCGTGATGGTCATCCGGGGGCCGTTCACATGGATGTGGGCCTGGCCGGCAACCACCTGCGCGCCCCGGGGCAGCGCCTGGGCTCCCGCACCCGAAGCCAGCAGCGCAGCGAGCAGCGCCAGCGCCGGTGCGGCACGACGGGTGCCGCAGGCGCTTTCAGGGGCGGGAGCATGGCGCCGGGCGGTAACGCAGCAGTCGGGATGGATGTGGTGCATGGTGTTCCTTCGCAAGGCCAGGAGACGCTGGCCCAGGTCTTGCCGATGTTTTATGAATTGCTATTGATGGAAAGTTTATGATAGTTTTATACTATCAATAAGGCGTGGCAATAGCCATCGTTGGAAATTGCATACAGTCGGGACTTGCCGGGCTGGGCCAGGAAGGATCCGAGAGCCCTGAGGGCTACTCCTCCTGCGGTGGATTTGCGGCGGATGCCGATGGCATGGAGAAATCGCGGGACATGGCGCCCGTGTGCCCGTGCCCGCCGATCGCGCCAGTGCAAAACGCAGGGCCCTTGACCTTGCCGGTGGCAGCGGACATGGCGGGCGCCATGCCCAGGTTGCTGCCGATCAGCGTGCCGACTTCGGCATGGCCTGACACGTCTCCCATCGACCGCGCATGGGAGACGCTGGCCGTGCTGTGCGGGTCCGGGGCGTTGGCGCCGACCAGTCCGCCCACCGCCTTGCCACCCGACACATCCCCCGCGGCGCTGGCATGGGAGATCGGGGCTGCTCCGCCGATCGCGGCCAGGTTCCGGCCCACCAGCCCGCCGCTGTATTCCCGACCCGACACCTGCCCCGAGGCAGAGGCCGAGGAAACCGGGGCCCTGCCGGTATGCGACGTATTCCGGCCGACCAGGCCGCCGACATGGCTGTAGCCGAACACCAGCCCCGTGGCATGGGCGTCGGCAATGCTGGCCACGCTCCCGCATGAGCGGGCCTCGTTGCTGCCGACCAGCCCGCCGATATGCGCGTTGCGGCCCACCACGGCCGCAGCGGAAGATGCGTGGTCGATGCGGGCCCGGCTGCCTACCGACTTGTGCTCGCCCACCAGCCCGCCGACAAAGGAGTGGCCCTGCACCTGGCCGGCGCCGTGGGCATGGGAGATGCGGCTTGCGCCGCCGTCCTGTGCGATGGCGGCGCCCACCAGTGCGCCCACCCAGAATCCCCCCGACACCTGCGCGTCGACATGGACGTTCGAGATGGCGCTGCTGCCGCCTGCGGCCCGGTGGCGGCCGACCAGTCCGCCGACGTAATGGCCGCCCTGCACATCCATCTGCTCCAGATGCAGATTGCGCAGCGTGGCGTTGGTGGCATCGCCGAACAGGCCCGCGGGCTGCTCCTGGCGGTAGATGGCCAGGTTGCGGATGGTGTGGCCCAGGCCATCGAAGGCGCCGCTGAACGTTTTCCTCGCGTCGGCGCCAATGGGCCTGAAATTGACGCCCCGGGCGTCCAGCGAGCGGCCCAATGCGTATTTGCCGCCCAGACGATCGGCATCGCCCATCGCCTGCAGCGCCGCCATGTCGCCGATGACCGTATAGCCATGCCCGTTGATGCGCAGCAGCCGGGCGCCCGATCGCTCGAAGTCCACGCGCCCTTTGCCGGGCACCACATGGAGGTTGCTGTCCGGGGCCGGGGTGGCGTCTGGTCTGCCGCGCGTGCCGCCGTGGTTGAGCTGCAGCGTGCCGCTGCCTGCGACGGATATCGGGGCGTCGATGTCGATGTCGTGGCCTGCATCGAGCGCCAGCAGGTTGCGGTCATGGCGGATGCCGGCGTTGACATGGATGCTGGGCTGTTCGTCGCCAGGCGCATGCACGTGCAGGACGACGTGGGTCTGGGCCAGGCTGGCCGTCAGCATATCGGCCGCGATGGCGCTGCCCTCGGGCGCGCTGCCCGCGTGGAGCGCCAGGTCCGCCGCGCTGTGGCTTTGCCAGTGGCCGGTCGCTCCCTGGGGCGCCGCGGTGGTCACCCGCGCGTCGGCAGAAATCCGCACCACGGCCGCATTGGTTTCAATGGACCCGCCAGGGCCCCCATCGGGCGCGCTGGCGTCGAGCAAGCCGCTGTTCTCGACCGTGCCATGCTGCATCGCGCCATGCAGCACGATGCTGCCGCGCCTGTTTTCCAGCGTGCGCGCCTGCACCGTGCCCGCATTGGAGACCACGCTGGCCGACAGTGCGTCGGCGGCGTTGGAGGTCATCAGCACATGGCTGCCATCGGCCACGATCAGATGGCGGTTCTCGATCAATGTGCGCACCGTGGCGGGGTCCACCGCGACCTGCAGCAAGCCGCTGTCGTCGGCATACAGCAGCACCTTGTCGCCGCCGGCCAGCACCATGTTGCCCCACCGGGTCTTGATCACCCCCTCGTTTTTCACCGTGGTCGCCAGCAGCGCCAGCGTGCCCCTGTCGGCCACCGTGATGTCACCCTGATTGGTGATGCCGCCGGTGGCCCCGCCGCGCGTGAAGGTCCGCTCGCCCGCATGGAAGTCGGCGTCGGTGATATCGAGGGTCGAGGCCACGAGCCCGCCCACGTTCACCTGGCTGCCGCGGCCGAACACCACGCCGTTCGGATTCACCAGCCAGACCTGGCCGTTGGCGCCGAGCTGGCCATCGATGCGGCTCGGGGTGGAACCCATCACGCGGTTGAGCGCGACGGCATTGGCGTCGGGCTGCTCGAAGCGCACGCTGGCGCCGCGCCCGATATCGAAGCTCTGCCAGTGCACGATGGCCTTCGGGCTCGTCTGGATGATGGTCAGCTGATGGTCGCTGCGGCGAATGTCGGCCTGGCCGGACACCACCCGCTCGCCTCCAGGTAAAAGCGCCGCGGGCTCTGCGGCCGGAGCGAGCAGCGCGCCCAGCAGCAGTGCCAGGGGCGCGAGCATGGGGCGGCCCATGCCGGGGCGGCCAGGCGCGCGTTCTGGGGCAAGGTGGTAGCTGCAGTTCATGGCGGCGCCGTCCGGTCAAAACAGTTTGCGGGCGCAGGCGGGCCTGGCGCGTGGGCCCGCAGGGGCGTCGGCGGCACTGTGATGGATCTGCGCGGACTTCTCCAGCTGGATGCCGATCAATTCCTTGGCGGAAGGGGAGTGGGTGGATGTCGCGGTGGCATCAGCGTGGGAAATCATGGTGCTGCTGAGCCCGTGTTTGGACAGGTTGAAACCGATCAACGCGCCAACGCTTTTGTCTGTACCCCGTACTTCGCCCCTTGCCTTGGCATGGCGGATGGCGGTCGAGCCGGAATGAACCTGGTTGTTGCCGACCAACCCGCCAACGTAGCGGCCGCCGGATACCGGGCCGGTGGCAAGGACCTCGTTGAGGCTGGCCGCACCGCCGTCGAAGACCGTGTTGATGCCGACCAAGCCGCCGAGGTGGTCGCCGCCCGACACCGCACCCTGGGCCCGGGCGTCGCGAATGCTGGCCGTGCCGCGGATGCCACTGTTGGCACCGACCAGGCCGCCAATGAAGCGACCACCCGATACCTGGGCTTCGGAATAGGCGTTGGAGATGCTGACCCCGTCCAGGCCGCTGCTGGCAATGTTCTGGCCTGCAAGCCCGCCGACGATGCTGATGCCCGATACGGTGGAGTCGCTGACCTGGACATTCGAGACCGAGGCGGGGCCGCCACTGGACTGGTTGCGCCCGACCAGCCCGCCGACCATGCTCCTGCCCGACACGGTGGCCTTGCTGACCTGAACGTTCGAGACCGAGGCCGAGCCGCCCTGGGACTGGTGGTGGCCAACCAGCGCGCCGACGCGGTCGCTGCCGTGCACGCGCATCTGTTTGAGCTTGACATTGCGCAGCGCAGCGTTGCTGGCCTGCCCGAACAGGCCGACAGATTTCTGCTCCGGGTGGACGATGGTCAGATGGCTGATGGTGTGGCCCAGGCCATCGAAGCTGCCGGTGAACGGATGCTCCGCGTTGCCGATGGGTTGGAAATTGTCTTCGCGGTGGGCCTTGATCGAGCTGCCCAGCGCATACCTGCCGCCCAGCTGGCCTTCGGCACCGATGCCTTGCAGCCCCTCCACGCCGTGGATGACTTCGTAGCCATGACCATTGATGGCCAGCAGACCGGCACCCGCTTGCGTGAAATCCACCGGCTTGTTGACATGCACAGCGCTGCCTGGCACCGGCACCTTGTCGGCATTGCCTTGCGTGTTGCCGTAATCGAGATGCAGCGTGCCATGGCCATCGACCGCCATCCTGGCGTCGACGTGGATATTGCGCCTGGCATTGAGCGTCAAACGGTTTGCGGACCAGGCGACGGCATCGTCGACATAGATGTCGCCATTGCCGCCGCGGGTGCCCTGCCTGGTCGTATCGATGACAACGTTGGTCGCGGCCAGGTCGGCGGACAGCTGCGCGCCGGAAACATCGCCGTCGGCCGCTGCGATGGTGTAGTCGTTGGAGTCGATCAGCCAGGTGCCGGTAGCGCCGTCGGCGGCCTGGGTGGTGACCTGGCGCGCGCCCGGCAGCGTGACCTTTGCCGCGCGGGTCTCGACCAAGCCGCCATTGCCGCCATCGGGCGCGCTGGCATCGAGCAGACCATCGTGGCGCACCTCGCCATGCCCGTCGGCCAGCAGCAGGATGCGTCCCTCCTTGTGGTCCAGCGTGCGCGCCTGCACCGTGCCCGTGTTGGCAACCACGCCGGCCGACAGCGCATCGGCGGCGCTGGCGCTCATCACCACCTGGCCGCCGTCGGCCAGGATCAGATGCTGGTTCTCGATCAGCGTGCGCACCGTGGCGGGATCCACCGCCACCTGCAGACGGCCGTCAACCCCGGCCTGCAGCGTGACCCGGTCGCCGCCGGCCAGCACCACATTGCCCTGGTGGGCCTTGAGCGTGCCCTCGTTTTTCACGTGCGATGCCAGCAGGGCCAGCGTGGCGCCATCGGCCACGGTGATATTGCCCTGGTTGGTGATGCCGCCCTGCGCCGCACCGCGCGCGAACACCTGCCGGCCCGCGTGGAAGTCTTCGTTGGCGATATCGAGCGTCGAGGCCACGAGGCCGCCGACATTCACCTGGCTGCCCTGGCCAAACACCACGCCATTGGGGTTGACGAGCCAGACCTGGCCATTGGCGCCGAGCTGGCCATCGATCCGGCTGGCATTGCCGGCCACCACGCGGTTGAGCGCGATGGCGCTGGCGCCGGGCTGGTTGAACTGCACCTTGCTGCCGCTGCCGATATCGAAGCCCTGCCAGTGCACGATGGCCTTCGGGGTGGTCTGCGTGATGGTCATCTGGTGGCCGTTCACATGCACGTTGGCCTGGCCGGCCACCACCTGCGCGCCCGTCGGCAGGGCCTGTGCCCCGGCAGTCGAAGCCAGCAGCGCGCCGAGCAGCAGCGCCATCGGCGACAGCGCCAGCGCGGGGCGCTTCATGCCAGGGCGGCGGGCGGTTTCAAGGGCGGGAACATCAGCCTGGGCGATATCGTTCGAGAGAAGGCGGGCGCCTTGGTTCATGGGGGTCTTCCGTATGCGGTATCAAACAATCCTTGAATGTACGATAGTCATTAACTATTAAAAAGATGAAACTCATCAATAAAATAGAAGGTTGAGTTCAGCCGCGGGAAGCTTGCGGAAAAGACGCGCGCAGTGGACGTTCGCCGCGGCCATGCAGCAAAGCGCCAGTGCGCAAGGGGCAAAAGCTGGGGAGCTCCCGGTGCCAAGGGGCAGGAAGCGTGGGCGCGCCTGAAGCGCGTTCAGGGGCGCGGGCGGATCTGCGGGGATCCGCTGCGGCACCAGCCATCCTGCGCCTGGATGGCCTGGTGCATGGAAGCCTTATTTCTCGACGAAAGCGCGTTCGACCACGAAGTCGCCCGGCGTCGTGGTGTTGCCTTCCTTGAAGCCGCGCGCCTCGAGCATGTGCTTGAGGTCGACGAGCATCGCCGGGCTGCCGCAGAGCATCACGCGGTCGGTTTCGGGGTTCAGCTCGGGCAGGCCGATGTCGGCCGCGAACTTGCCGCTCTGGATCAGATCGGTGATCCGGCCCTGGTTGCGGAAAGCCTCGCGCGTCACCGTGGGGTAGTAGATCAGCTTGCCGCGCACGATGTCGCCGAGGAACTCGTGCTCGTTGAGGTCCTGCTCGAACAGTTGCTGGTAGGCGAGTTCTTCGACCTGGCGCACGCCGTGCACGACGACGGCTTTCTCGAACTTCTCATAGGTCTCGGGGTCGCGCGCGACGGACAGCCAGGGCGCGAGGCCGGTGCCGGTGCCGATCATGTACAGGTTCTTGCCGGGCAGCAGATAGTCGATCAGCAGCGTGCCCGTGGGCTTCTTGCCGACGATGATGGTGTCGCCGACCTGGATGTGCTGGAGCTTCGAGGTCAGTGGGCCGTTGTCCACCTTGATCGACAGGAACTCGAGGTGTTCCTCGTAGTTCGCGCTGGCGATCGAATAGGCGCGCAGCAGGTTCTTGCCGTCCACCTTCAGGCCGATCATCGTGAAATGGCCGTTGGAGAACCGCAGCGACATGTCGCGCGTGGTGGTGAAGGAAAAAAGGCGGTCGGTCCAGTGGTGGACGGACAGCACGCGTTCTTCGTTGAAGGCACTCATGGCGTGAAATAGATGAAGTGAAGCGGGAACCCGGTGCGAGGACAGGTCGAAAGCTGGCTGGCAAAACGCGGGGCAGCGTTCACGGGGCGGGCATCTGTCAAGCAGGCAAACCTGGGCATTGTCGGGCAAATGAGGATGTAAGGGTACATTTCATTCCCAGTCCGTATTCAAACCCAAGGAAATCGCATGACGAGACAAGCGTGGACGGTGGCCGCAGCGCTGGCACTGGCAGCAGGCCAGGCAGGCGCGCAAGGCGTGATCAAGATCGGCGAAATCAACAGCTACAAAGCCATGCCGGCCTTCCTGGAACCCTACAGGAAGGGCATGGAGCTGGCGGTGGAGCAGATCAACGCCGGCGGCGGCATTGCGGGCAAGAAGCTCGAGCTCGTGACCCGCGACGACAACGGCAACCCGGGCGATGCGGTGCGCGCGGCCGAGGAGCTCTATGCGCGCGAGAAGATCGACGTGCTCACCGGCAGCTTCCTGTCGCATGTGGGGCTGGCGCTCACCGATTACGCGCAGCAGAAGAAACGCTTCTTCCTGGCCTCGGAAACGCTGACCGACAAGGTCGTCTGGGCCCAGGGCAACCGCTACACCTACCGGCTGCGCGGCTCGACCTACATGCAGGTCGCGATGCTCGTGCCCGAGGCCGCGAAGCTCAGGAAAAAGCGCTGGGCAATCGTCTATCCCAACTACGAATACGGCCAGTCGGCCGTCGCGACCTTCAAGAAGCTGCTCAAGGAAGCGCAGCCCGATGTCGAGTTCGTTGCCGAGCAGGCGCCGGCGCTGGGCAAGATCGACGCCGGCAGCGTCGTGCAGGCGCTGGCCGATGCCAAGCCCGATGCGATCTTCAACGTGCTGTTCTCGGCCGACCTGGGCAAGTTCGTGCGCGAGGGCAACACGCGCGGCCTGTTCAAGGGCCGCGAGGTGGTGGGCCTGCTGACCGGCGAGCCCGAGTACCTCGAGCCGCTCAAGAAGGAAGCGCCGCTGGGCTGGATCGTCACCGGCTACCCCTGGTATGCGATCAAGACCCCTGCGCACCAGGCCTTCCTCAAGGCCTACCAGGACAAGTACCAGGAGCATCCGCGGCTGGGCACGATCGTCGGCTACGGCGCGATCAAGTCGCTCGAGGCCGGGCTGCGCAAGACCGGCGGCAGCGCCGACACCGAGAAGCTGATCGCGGCGTTCAAGGGCCTCGAGGTCGACATCCCCTTTGGCCGCATCGCCTACCGGCCCGAGGACAACCAGTCGACGATGGGCGCGTATGTGGGCAAGACCGCCTATGACGAGAAGCTGCAGCATGGCGTGATGGTGGACTTCCACTATGCGGACGGGAAGGATTACCAACCTTCCAATGAAGTCGTGCGAACGCTGCGTCCCGCGGGCCGTTAATTGCTTCGGGAAGCGCAATGAGCCTGTCCGGACTGCTGGTGCAACTGCTCAATGGCCTGGCCAGCGCCTCGTCGCTGTTCCTGGTCTCGGTCGGGCTGTCGCTGATCTTCGGCGTCACGCGCACCATCAACTTCGCGCATGGCTCGTTCTACATGCTGGGCCTGTACATCGCGTACTCGCTGGTCGGCTATCTGGGCGAGCACATCGGCTTCTGGCCCGCGCTGCTGCTCGCGCCGCTGGCAACGGCGGCCCTGGGCGCGCTGGTCGAGATCGTGCTGCTGCGGCGCATCTACAAGGCGCCCGAGCTGTTCCAGCTGCTCGCGACCTTTGCGCTGGTGCTGGTGATCAAGGACGCGGTGCTCTGGTACTGGGGCCCCGAGGAGCTGTTCGGCCCGCGCGCGCCCGGGCTCGAGGGCGCGGTCGACATCCTGGGGCGGCAGTTTCCGGTCTATGACCTGCTGCTGATTGCCGTCGGGCCCGTCGTGCTCGGGCTGCTCACGCTGCTGCTCACGCGCACGCGCTGGGGCACGCTGGTGCGCGCGGCCACGCAGGACCGCGAGATGGTTGGCGCCCTGGGCGTCAACCAGGCCTGGCTGTTCACCGGCGTGTTCGCGCTGGGCACGCTGCTGGCCGGCCTGGGCGGCGCGCTGCAGCTGCCGCGCGAGCCCGCGCACCTCGACATGGACCTGCTGACGATCGGCGCGGCGTTTGTCGTCGTCGTGGTCGGCGGCATGGGCTCGATCGCGGGCGCATTCGTTGCGGCGCTGTTGATCGCCGAGCTCAAGGCGATCTGCATCTGGCTCGGGCTGGTCGAGATCGCGGGCGTCGAGATATCGTTCTCCAAGCTGACGCTGGTCGTCGAATTTGTCGTCATGGCCGTGGTGCTGATCTGGCGCCCCTGGGGGCTGATGGGCCGGCCGCAGGCCACGGCGCGCGCGCTCGGCGAAGCGGAGGCGCCGCTGCGCGCGTCAGGCACGCGCGGGCAGGCCGCGGCCTGGGCCGGGCTGGCGCTGCTGGCCGCGCTGCCGCTGCTCCTGGGCGAAGGCAGCTATGCGCTGGTGCTGCTGACCGACATCTTCATCATGGCGCTGTTTGCCGCGAGCCTGCACGCGATCCTCGGGCCCGGCGGCATGCATTCCTTTGGCCATGCGGCCTACTTCGGGCTGGGCGCCTATGCGGCGGCGCTGCTGGTGCGCAGCAGCGGGCTGCCGATGGAAGCCGCGCTGCTGCTCGCACCGTTGGCCGCGGCCGGCGGAGCTTTGTTATTCGGTTGGTTCTGCGTGCGGCTGTCGGGCGTCTACCTGACGATGCTGACGCTGGCGTTTGCGCAGATCACCTGGGCGATCTGCTTCCAGTGGGATGCGCTCACGGGCGGCAGCAACGGGCTGACCGGCGTGTGGCCCAGCGGCTGGGCGGCTCAGGGCGCGGGCTTCTACTGGCTCGCGCTGGCGCTGGTCGCGGCGGGCGTCTACCTGCTGCGGCGCATGCTGTTCGCGCCGCTGGGCCAGGCGCTGCGTGCGGGGCGCGATTCGGCGCTGCGCGCCGAGGCCATCGGCATCGATGTGCGGCGCGTGCAGTGGGCCGGCTTCGTCATCGCCGGGCTGTTTGCCGGGCTCGCGGGCGCGCTGTTCGTGTTCTCCAAGGGCAGCATCTCGCCCGACAGCCTGTCGGTCACGAGATCCGTCGATGCGCTGGTCATGGTGCTGCTCGGCGGCGTGCAGTCGCTGGCCGGGCCGCTGGTCGGCGCGGGCGTGTTCACCTGGCTGCACGACACCATCGCGCGCGAGACCGACTACTGGCGCGCGCTGCTGGGCGCGATCATGCTGGCGCTGGTTTTGCTGTTCCCGCAGGGCCTGGCGGGCATCGCGCGGCCGCTGCAGCGCCTGTGGCATCGCAAGGAGGTGCGCGCATGAGCCTGCTGCAGGTCACAGGATTGAGCCGGGCCTTTGGCGGCGTCAAGGCCGTCGATGGCGTGGACTTCACGCTGGCCAAAGGCGAGCTGCTGGCGCTGATCGGGCCGAACGGCGCGGGCAAGTCGACGACCTTCAATCTGGTGGGCGGGCAGCTCAGGCCCGACAGCGGCTCGGTGCGTCTCGCGGGCCGCGAGATGGCCGGATTGCCACCGCGCGCGATCTGGCGCCTGGGCGTGGGCCGCACCTTCCAGATCGCCGCCACGTTTGCCTCGCTGAGCGTCGTGGAGAACGTGCAGATGGCACTGCTGTCGGCCGACCACCAGGTGTTTGCGTTCTGGCGCCGCGCGGCCGGCCACCGCCGCGCCGATGCGCTGGCGCTGGTCGAGCGCGTGGGCATGGCGCACCAGGCCGACCGGCCCTGCAGCGCGCTGGCCTATGGCGACGTCAAGCGCGTCGAACTCGCGATGGCGCTGGCGCATGCGCCGCAGCTGCTGCTGATGGACGAACCGACGGCCGGCATGGCCCCGGCCGAGCGGCTCGCGCTGATGGCGCTGACGCGCGAATTGGCGCGCGAGCGGCAGATGGGCGTGCTGTTCACCGAACACAGCATGGACGTGGTGTTCGGCCACGCCGACCGCGTGCTGGTGCTGGTGCGCGGCCAGTTGCTAGCCGAGGGCACGCCCGAAGCCATCCAGCGCGATGCGCGCGTGCAGCAGGCTTATCTTGGCAACGGACAGATTCTGGGAAGGCACAGGCAATGACGACGGCACCGCTTCTCGAAGTCCAGGAGCTCGACGGCTGGTATGGCGCGGCGCAGGTGCTGCGCGGCATCGCGTTGAGCGTCGGTCCGGGCGAGGTCGTGGCGCTGATGGGGCGCAATGGCGCGGGCAAGTCGACCACGCTCAAGGCCATTGCCGGGCTATTGGAGCGCAGCAGCGGGCGGGTGACCTGCATGGGCCGGAGCATCGCCGGCTGGCCCTCGTACCGCATCGCGCGCCTGGGCCTGGGCTATGTGCCCGAGGACCGGCGCATCTTCACCGATCTCACGGTGCGCGAGAACCTCGAGGTGGGCCGGCAGGCGCCGCGCCACTGGCCCGGCGGGCGCGCCGCGCCGCACTGGACGCCCGAGCGATTGTTCGCGCTGTTTCCCAATCTCGGCGAGATGCCCGATCGCCCCGGCGGGCGCATGAGCGGCGGCGAGCAGCAGATGCTGTCGGTGGCGCGCACGCTGATGGGCCAGCCGCTGCTGGTGCTGCTCGACGAACCGTCCGAAGGCGTCGCGCCGCTGATCGTCGAGCAGATGGCGCAGACCATCCTGGCGCTCAAGAAGGAGGGCATCGGCATCCTGCTGTCGGAGCAGAACCTCGCGTTCTGCGAAGCCGTTGCCGACCGCGCCTATGTGCTGGAAAAGGGCAGCATCCGCTATGCGAGCAGCATGCAGGAGCTGCAGGGGAATCTGGCGGTGCGCCAGGCCTATCTGGGCATCTGAGGGGTGCGGCTGGCCCAGGCCAGCAGCGTGCCCAGCGCCAGCACCGCCGCGGCCAGCGCAAACAGCGGGTGGTACAGATGCGTCTGCGCATAGAGCCAGGCCATGCCCGTGCCCGACAGCGCCTGCGCCAGCGCGAACGCCGCCGTCGCATAGCCCCACAGACGCTTGTGCGCTTGCGGGCCGACCAGCTGCAGCAGGCGCCCCGACGTCAGCGCCGCCATGCCCGGCGACAGCGCGCCGACGATGAACGACGACAGTCCATACGCTATCGATTGCAGCGTGGGCGCGGGCCATGACAGCAGCACGAAGGGCAGCGCGACCGGAATACCCACCGCCACGGTCTTGAGCGCCATGCCACCGACCACGGCGCGGTGCCAGTCCCAGCGCGCCGCGCAGGCCGCGGCCACGACCGGGCCGAGCAGCGCGCCCAGGCCGAACAGCCCCCACTGCAGCGCGCCAAAGGCCGTGCCCAGCGCCTGTTCGCGCGCGAGGTAATCGACCCAGAACACGGTATGCGGCACGAAGCCCGCGCCGTCGCAGGCATAGGCGGCCGTCAGCCACAGCACCGGCAGCAGCCAGGGCGCGCGCGCCGCTTCGGCGGTGTGCAGGGGCGCGGCCGCGACCGGGTGCAGCCGTGCCAACTGCGCCGCCGCGGCCGGAATCCGCAGGCTGCAGCGCCAGCCCCACCAGCCCCCGAGCGCCGCCACCAGCGCCAGCGCCGCCCAGGTCCAGGACAGGTCGAGCCGCACCAGCGCCGGCACCAGCGTCGCCGACAGCAGCGCGCCGGCGCCGACGCCCGCGAACATTACCGGCCCGAGCGCCGCGCGCCGCGCGACGGGCAGCGCCGCCATCGCCGCCGACGGGCCCACCACCATCAGCACCGCGGCCGCGATGCCGGCCACGAAGCGCCAGGCAAAGAACCAGGCGAAGGACTGCGGCAGCACCGACAGCGCAAAGCTCAGCGCGACCGCGATGAAGCTGCCCAGCAGCACGCGCGGCACGCTCCAGCGCTCGGTGAGCCGGTGGGCACCGAGCGCCCCCACGAGATAGCCCAGCAGCGTTGCCGCGCCCAGGAAGGCGCCCTCGTCGGCGCCGAACCAGTGCGCCTGCACCAGCGCCGGCATCAGCGCGGCGTAAGCCATGCGGCTCAGGCCGACGCCGCACAGCGTGGCCATCAGGCCGGTGAAGAGCAGGGGGAGTTCGTGGCGGTGGATCACAGGGCGGTTTCGCGAAAGTGCGTGGCGACCGGAGCTTGCGCGCGATGGCGCGCCATGGCAAGCGCCGGCTGTCGCCCATGCACCGCGGCGTCCTGTCCGCTGGACCTGGAATGTCACGAGACTTTCATGCGGGCGCATTAGGGTGGCGGCACTTCCATCGTCAGCGACTCTTCCTCCATGCTCCACAGCTTCTCGTTCCGCGCGGCATCCGCGCGCTGGACCTTGCGTTCTTCCGTCCTGGCCACCCTTCTTGCGCTGTCCGCCTGCGGCGGCGACAACGACTCGGCCGTCGAAGAGATCGGCGCTACCGTTCCCGCCCCCGTCGTCATCCCCGCCGCACCCGCCGGCCTGGGCCGTGCCGACACCGCGCCCGTGCCCGACGTGCCGGCCTTTGTCGACAACGCCCACACCAACCAGCGCGACAACCCCTGCATGATGACCGTGGCGACGAATGCCGGCGTGCGCGTGCTTGCCGGCTTCCTCGATGTCTGGACGCCCAGCACGCCACTCGTCGACGCCGGCGTGAACCTGGCCGCGGCCGGCGGCTGCCCTGCCGTCAGTGCATCGGCCTGGACCGGCGTGCCCGGTACTTCCCCCGACGGCATCGTGCGCAACGCCGTGGCGCATGCGGAAAACATCGCTTTTTCGACACGCATCACCGTGCAGCGCACGCCCGAGCAGGCGATTGCCGCCTACTACGACGACCGCCGCGGCAAGAACTACAGCGTGACCGACGGCATGGGCCCGTTCACCGATGCCTGGCGCAAGCTGGCGCGGCAGACCACGACCATCAACGACATTCCCGCGAATGCCAGCACCCAGGTCTACAACGACGGCGGCAACAACACCGGCGTGTCCGGCGCGGCCAACCCCGAGTTCGGCCAGGTGATCTCCTTCGTGCAGAGCATGGGCGCCAACGCCTCGACCGAACCCGGCAAGCGCTTCTACAAGTACGCGCGGCCCTGGCGCTGGAGCAACGGCGTGGTGATCCAGCCGACGCTGCTGCCCGCGCGCAGCGGCACGCCCGCCACGGATGGCGGCTTCCCGAGCGGCCACACGGCCGAATCGGTGCGCAATGCAATTGCCATGGCCTATGTCGTGCCTGAACGCTTCCAGGAAATGCTCGCGCGCGGCCTCGAGCTCGGCGAGAACCGCATCGTGGCCGGCATGCATTCGCCGCTGGACGTGATGGGCGGGCGCGTGCTGGGCCAGGCCTCGGCGCTGGGCAACATCTACGCCGCGACGCCCGAAATCCGCGCCGCGGCCCATGCCCAGGCGCAGCAGGCGTTGCGCGCCGAAGCCGGTGTGAAGACCGACGCCGAGTTCCTGGCCGCGGCGCAGGCCCGGGCCACGGAGCATGCCAAGGCCCAGGCAACCTACCGCCACCGCCTGACCTTCGACTTCCCGCAGATCGCCTCTGCCGACAAGGCCGCCGTGGTGCCCAAGGGCGCCGAAGTGCTGCTCGAAACCCGCCAGCCCTATTTGAATGCCGAACAGCGCCGCGTGGTGCTCAAGACCACGGCCATTGCCTCGGGCTACCCGGCCATGGATGACGCCGAAGGCTTCGGCCGCCTGAACCTGTTTGCCGCGGCCGATGGCTACGGCGCCTTCCACGGCGACGTGGCCGTGACCATGGACGCCAGCCGCGGCGGCTTCCACGCGGCCGACACCTGGCGCAACGCCATTGCCGGCGCGGGCAAGCTGACCAAGCGCGGCACGGGCACGCTGACGCTTGCCGGCAGCAATGCCTACAGCGGCGGCACCCAGGTCCAGGAAGGCACGCTGGTCGCGGCCAGCGCCGACGCGCTGGGCAAGGGCGTGGTCTACCTCAACGGCACCGGCACGCTGAAGATCGCTTCGGGTACTGCCGTCAAGGCCGTCGCCGACTACACCCAGACCGGCGCCGCGGTGCTGGATGTGACCATGAGCAACGCCGCAGCGCTGCAGGTCGCCGGCAAGGCCGTGCTCGACACCGGCAGCACGCTGCGCGTGCGCCTGGCCGCTCCCGCGAGCGCGGGCCAGGTCATTCCCGTGATCCAAGCCGGCACGCTGCAAGGCCGCTTCGGCCGCATCGAGCTGCCCGCCGGCATGAACGCCAGCGCGATTTACGAAGCTGGTGGCATGAGCCTGCGCGTGCAGTAAGGCATGCCCGGAGACGGCTGCTCGCAGATCTTCTGCAGCAGCCGGATCTAACCCCCACTGATGGCCAGCGACGCCAGGCAGCGGGGTTTTGGCCCGGGGCATGGGGCGATCAATGCGGATTCAACAACGCGCGCCGATACTGCACCGCCTCCGCCACATGCGCGGTTTCGACACCCGGGCTGCCCGCCAGATCGGCAATCGTGCGCGCCACCTTGAGCACGCGGTGCAGACTGCGCCCCGACCAGCCCAGGCGCGCGGCCGCGGCTTGCACGAAGCTGCCGGCCGCGGGCGCGAGCTGCAGGTGCTCGTCGATGGCGCGGCCCTGCAGCAGCTGGTTGGGCGCGCCCTGGCGCTGCAGCGCCACGGCATGCGCGCGCACCACGCGTGCGCGGATCTGCGCCGTCGATTCGGCGGGCGCAGCTGCCAGCAGCTGCGCCGCGGGCAGCGCCGGCACCTCGACATGCAGGTCGATGCGATCGAGCAGCGGGCCGCTGAGCTTGCCCTGGTAGCGCGCGACCTGGTCGGGCGTGCAGCGACAGCGGCGCAGCGCCGAGCCCCAGAAGCCGCAGGGGCAGGGGTTCATGGCCGCCACCAGCTGGAAGCGCGCAGGAAACTCGGCGCGCTGCGCGGCGCGCGCAATCGTGATGCGGCCGGTTTCAAGCGGCTCGCGCAAGGCCTCGAGCGCGGCGCGACTGAACTCGGGAAACTCGTCGAGAAACAGCACGCCGTGGTGCGCGAGCGAGATCTCGCCGGGCCGCGGCGGCGAGCCGCCGCCGACCAGCGCCACGGCGCTGGCCGTATGGTGCGGGCTGGCCGTGGGGCGCCGGGCCCAGCTGCGCGCATTGAAGCGCCCGCCGAGGCTGGCCAGCGCCGCGCTTTGCAGCGCTTCATCGACCGACATTGGCGGCAGCAGATCGGCAAAGCGCTGCGCCAGCATCGACTTGCCCGCCCCTGGCGGGCCGACAAGAAGCAGACTATGGGCTCCCGCGGCCGCGATCTCGAGCGCGCGCTTGGCCTGCACCTGGCCCTTGACCTCGGCCATCTCCGCGCCGCTGGCACAGGTCGGCAGCGGCGCACCCTGCACGCGCCGCCAGCCCGCGGCAGGGGCGGGTTCGTCGGCGCCGTCGGGGCGGGGCAGGAAGGCGCTGACGACATCGAGCAGATGGTGCGCGCAGAACACCTGCGTGTCGGGCACCCAGGCGGCCTCCTCGGCGCTGCCCGGCGGCAGCACCTGCCGCACCTGCTCGCGCTGCTGGTGCAGCGCCAGGCTGGTGGCCAGCGCGCCGCGCACGGGCCGCAGCTCGCCCGACAGCGACAGTTCGCCGGCAAACGCCCATCCCGCGAGCCGGCGCGCGTCGATCTGGCCGCTGGCCGCGAGGATACCGATGGCAATGGGGAGGTCGAAACGGCCTGAATCCTTGGGCAGATCGGCTGGCGCAAGATTGACCGTGATGCGTTTGTTGGCGGGAAACTCGAGCCCCGCATTGATCAGCGCGCTGCGCACGCGCTCACGCGCTTCCTTGACCTCGACATCGGCCAGCCCGACCAGCGAGAAGCTCGGGAGCCCGTTGGCCAGATGCACCTCGACGGTGACTTCGGGCGCATGCAGCCCGAGCAGGGCGCGGCTTTGAACGAGGGCAAGGCTCATGGGGTGCAGGGCAAGGGCGGGCGCGAAACAGTGTGCCACGCAACTGCCTGCAACCCCGCGCCCTCATGACCTTGCCGTGGGCAGGGCCCCGATGCCCGCCCGCGCTACCCCGGGGCGAGAAGCCTCAGCGGTTTGTGCTGCTGGTGCCGGTGCCGCTGCCAGCGCCACTGCCGGTGCCGGGGGCTCCCAACGATGTCGTGCCCGGGCCGCCGGGGGTCGAATCGACCGGGGACGAGTTGCCCATGCCCGTGCCCGTCGTACCGGTGCCCGACATGCCTGCATCCACACCCGTCGCACCGGTCGCTGCACCCGTCGTGCCGGGGACAGGGGGGTTGCCGGTGCCCGTGCCGTTGACGTATTTTCCGCCGTCCGTGGTGGTGGTACCGGTGGTGCCCGTGGCACCGGTGCTCGCATCGGGCGATGGCGACTGGGGCGATGCCGTGGTCGCTGCGGGTTCCGGCTTGCGGTCGCAGGCGGAGAGCGCCAGCGTGGCGCCGAAAAGCGAGGCAAGGGCCAGCATACGGCAGCCTGCGAGCGGGGTGGTTTTTGCAGCGTTCATCGGGTTCTCCTGGTAATGAGTGGGTTGACCATGCGCGCTTTCGGTCGAGGTGCCTGGTCTTCTGGGACCAGGCCACGGACCAGCGCGATCACGGGGCGTTCAGCCAACTGTCGACCGGAACTCGGCAACGCGTTGAACGCCCTATGAATGTCTGTCATTGCCGGCGCGGCGGATGTGGGCCGAACCTGCCAGGGTCTGTAGGAAAGCTGCGTCCAACCAGACCGAACCCTGATCCAGGCGGCTTCTTCGGCGCTACCCCGAGGCGCCCCGCATGACCGGCGCATGCAGCGCCATCAGCGCCGCCACCCAGTCGATGAACACCCGCAGCTTGGCGCTCACATGCCGGTGCGGCGCAAACGCCAGATAGAGCGGCATGGGCGCGAGCTGCCAGTCCTCGAACAGCGCCACCAGCTCGCCGTTCCGGACCGGGGCCTTGGCCATGTATTCGGGCAGCCACAGCACACCCAGGCCCGCCACGCCCGCGGCGATATAGGCATTGCCGTCATCGACCGAAAGCAGATGCCGCCCGCGCACCTCGATGCGCTCGCCCGCGCGCTCCAGCGCACAGGGCGCGGGCCGGCCATGGCGCGCCCAGTGGAAGCCGACGATGCGGTGGTGCGTGTCCTGCAACTCGTGCGGGTGCCCGGGCACGCCGGCGCGCGCGAGATAGCCGGGCGCGGCGTAGACGCCCAGCGGCAGGTCGCCAATATGGCGGTGCATCAGCGACTGGTCCAGAAGCAGGCCGCCGCGCACGACGCAGTCGACGTTCTCGCCAATGATGTCGACCATGCGGTCGCTGACGCCCAGATCGAGCTGGATTTCGGGATAGCGCGCGTGGAAGTCCGGCAGCGCCGGCACCAGGATCAGCCGCGCAAGCGGGCTGGGCACGTCGACGCGCAGCCGGCCGCGCGGCGATTCGGCCGCGCCCGACAGGCTGGTCTCGGCATCGTCGACATCGGCCAGCACGCGCACCACGCGCTCGTAATAGGCCGCGCCATCGGCCGTGACGTTGACCTTGCGCGTCGTGCGGTGCAGCAACCGTACGCGCAGCCGGGCTTCCAGCTGCTGCACCAGCTGCGTGACGCTGGTGCGGCTCATGTGCAGCGTGGCCGCGGCCTTGGTGAAGCTGCCGGTTTCCACCACGCGCGCAAACGCCTGCATGGCATCGAAACGGTCCATTGGCACTCCAGCTCTGGTTTTATTGTTTGGATTCTACAAACAATGATGGACAGACTTGCCGGTTTATCCAGCGCGCGGGGATGCCTAAAGTGGAAGCATCTCCACAGAGGAAAGAATCCCATGAACCAGCGCGATGTCGTTTTCCCCGCGGGCCGCCAGGCACTCTATGAGCGCAACCGCTATTCGCCGGCGGTGCGCGCCAACGGCCTGCTGTTTGTCTCCGGCCAGGTCGGCAGCCGCGAGGACGGCTCGCCCGAACCCGAACTCGAAACCCAGGTGCGGCGCGCCTTTGCCAACCTGAACGCGGTGCTCGAGGCCGCCGGCTGCAGCTTCGACGATGTGGTCGATGTGACGGTATTCGTCGTCGACCCGGAAGCCAACTTCGAGACCATCTGGAAGATCGTGCCCGAGTTCTGGGGCCAGGCGCCGTATCCGACGCTCACGGGGGTGGGCGTGACATGGCTTTACGGGTTTCAGTTCGAAATCAAGGTGATTGCCAAGCTGCCGGCGACTGCTGCGGCCTAGCCCGCATGGCCCGCATGCAGCGCCAGCCCCGCGACCCCCAGCGTCGTGCGCAGGATCTGCCCATGGGTCGAGTCGGTCACGTAGAGCGTGCGCCGGTCCGCGCCGCCAAAGGCCAGATTCGTCGTCGAGCTGCCGGGCGCGCCGCGCAGCACTTCCACGGGTTCGGCGCGGTGGTTGAGCACCCAGACATAGCCGAGGCCCGGGTTGGCGACCAGCAGCCGGCCTTCGGCATCGACCGCGAGGCCGTCCGGGCCGCTCGGGCCGTAGGAGGTGAAGAACTGGCTCACCTTGGCGACGCTGCCGTCGGGCAGCAGCGGCACGCGCCACACGCAGTTGCCGCGCGTCACGGCCAGGTACAGCACGCGGCCGTCGGGCGACAGCGCGACGCCGTTGGGGCTGGGCACGTTGTTCAGCAGCAGGTCGAGCTGGCCGTTCGGGCGCAGGCGGTAGAGCCGGCCGCTCGGGTCATGCAGGCCGCTTTGCCCCTGGTCGGTGAAATACAGGTTGCCTTTGGCGTCGAAGACCAGGTCGTTGACGCCCTTGAAGCGCTCGCTGTTGCGGCGCTCGAGATAGGGCGTCACGACACCGCTGCGCACATCGAGGCGCATCAGGCCGTTCTTGTAGTCTGTGATCAGCAGCGTGTCGGCATCGAGGAACTTCATGCCGTTGGGCTCGCCGTCGTACTCGGCGACAACGCTCCACGCGCCCTGCGGGTCGATGCGCAGGATGCGGCCCCAGGGAATGTCGCTCACATAGAGGTTGCCGTGCGCATCGAACACCGGGCCTTCGAGAAAGGAATCGGTGACCGCGCCGCCGCGGTTGGCATCGGCCCAGGCACTGCGCTCGCGCCGGCGCAGCGATTCGGGCATCGAGGTGAAGGGCGACAGTTCGCGCACGTCAGGGGCTTGCAGCAGGAACATGGAAGGCTTTCTTTTCAAGGGAGCGCGGGTCAGTCTTGCTTGATATCGCCTTTGCGCACGACTTCGCCCCATTTGGCATCTTCCTTGACCAGGAAGCTCGCGAACTCCGCGGGCGTGGAGCCGACGGGCTTGGCGCCGAGGTCGTCCAGGCGCTGCTTCACGGCGTCTTCCTTGAGCACTTCGGCCAGCGTCTGCTGCAGCCTGGCGGCAATCGCGGCCGGCGTGCCCGCGGGCAGGAACATGCCGTTCCATTCGTAGACTTCATAGCCGGGAATCACGGTCTCGGCCACCGTCGGCACCTCGGGCAGGCGCTTGCTGCGCTCCGGCGACGACACCGCCAGCGCGCGCAGCTTGCCGCCCGCCACCAGCGCCTGCGACGCGGCAACGGTGCCGAACATGAAGTCGACCTGGCCGCCGATCACATCGGCAATGGCCGGGCCGCCGCTCTTGTAGGGCACATGCACCATGTCCAGCTTGAGCTGCTGGCGAAACAGCTCCGACGCCAGGCGCTGCACCGTGCCGCTGCCGCCCGACGCGAAGTTGATCTTGCCCGGCTGCGCCTTGGCCTTGGCGATCAGGTCATTGACATTCTTCAGCGGCGAGTTGGCGGGAACGATCAGCACGTTGGGCGCGAGCAGCACCAGCGACAGCGGCTGCAGCGCATTCGCGGCATAGGGCATCTTCGGGAACAGATGCGGGTTGATGGAGTACGGAGTCGCGTCATACAGCAGGGTGTAGCCGTCGGCCGGCACCTTGGCGACGTAGCTCGCGCCAATGGTGCCGCTCGCCCCCGCGCGGTTCTCGACGATCACGCTGGTGCCGAGCTTGGTGCCCATGTGCGTGGCCACCAGGCGCGCCACGGCGTCGGCGGCGCCGCCGGGCGCGTAGGGCACGACGATGGTGATCGGGCGGTCGGGATAGGCGGCATGCGCAGCGGCGGCGGCCAGTGCAAGGGCGGCGATCAGGGTCTTGGCGAAGAAATGCATTTTTTTGTCTCCGGAAGAAAAGGGATAGGGCCGCGCTGCAGGCACCCCGCCGCAGCGCGCGCCCCTGAGCTCAGCGGGCGTCCTGGCTGCTGCGCGCGAGCACTTCCAGCAGATTCCTGGCCGCGCCCAGACCCATGTTCACGTAGGCATCGCCGGTCACGCCGCCGATATGCGGGCTCAGCACGAAATGGGGCTCGCCCTGGAACGGGTGGCCCGCGGTCATCGGCTCGACCGCAAAGCTGTCGAGGCCGGCGGCCATCACCTGGCCCGAGCGCACGGCGTGCAGCAGCGCGGCTTCGTCGATCAGGCCGCCGCGCGCGGTGTTGACGACGATCACGCCGCGCTTGCATTGCGCGAGCGTCTCGGCATTGAGCAGGCCCTTGTTGTCGGCAGTGAGCGGGCAGTGCAGCGACACGGCATCGGACTCGCGCCAGAGGGTTTCCAGGTCCACGCTCTGGATGTAGTCGGGCAGGTTGCGCGCATAGGGATCGAAGCCGATCACGCGCATGCCCAGCGCATCGGCCATGCGCGCGAAGCGCAGGCCGATCGCGCCCAGGCCGACCAGGCCGATGGTGCGGCCGTGCAGCTCCAGGCTCTTGTGCGTGGCCTTGTCCCAGTGGCCCGCATGCATGCGCGCGTCGAGCGCGACGACCGACTTGGCGCAGGCCAGCAGCAGCGCCAGCGCCTGCTCGGCCACCGCTGCGGCATTGGCGCCCGCGGCGGCGGCGACCTCGATGCCGCGCGCCTGGGCCGCGACCTTGTCGATGGTGTCCGTGCCGCTGCCGTGCTTGGAGATCACCTTGAGCGAAGGGGCGGCGTCCATGATGGCCGCGCCGACCTTGCCGTAACGCACGATGATGGCGGCCGGGTCATGCTGCTGGCACAGCGCGACCAGGCTTTCCTCGGTCGGCGTCTTGCCGGCGTAGACGACCTCGTGGCCGTCCAGCAGCGCCAGCGCCTGCGGTGCCAGATCGGCACCGGTGACGAGAATGGTGCTCACAGCGACTCTCCTTCCTTGAGCACGCCGGCGGCGCGCAGCGCGGCGGGCAGCCACTTGGAGGCGGTGTCGCCGCGCGCGATGGCTTCGATGCGGGCGGCTTCGTCGGCGACCTTCTTGTCGGCCAGCGCCAGCAGGCCCGGCGCCTTGGCGCGCTCGATCACCACGACGCCATCGGCATCGCCCACGACCAGATCACCGGGATTGACGACGGTGCCGCCCGCGGAGATCGGATGGTTGATGCGGCCGGGCACGTACTTGGTCGGGCCCGCGGGGTTGAAGCCGGCGCTGAACACCGGAAAGTCCAGGTCCAGGATCTCGAGCTTGTCGCGGATGGCGGCATCGACGATCACGCCGGCCAGGCCCAGCTTCTTGCAGGCGCTGAGCATCAGCGTGCCCATCAGCGCGGCCGTCAGATCGCCCTTGCCGTCGATCACCAGCACGTCGCCGGGCTTGGCCAGCGCGATCGCGGCATGGATCATCAGGTTGTCGCCGGGGCGCACTTCGACGGTGAACGCCGGGCCGGCGACCTGCATGCTCTGGTGCACGGGGGCGACGCGGCCATGCATGGTGCCGCGGCGGCCGGCGACATCGGCCAGGATCGCGGCCTGGAAGCTCGCGGCTTTCTGCACGACCTCGGGGGCCACACGTTCGATGTCGCGGATGATTTCTGGAAGTTGGGTCATGGTCTTGGTCCGGTGAAGAGGGGGGGTGCGCAGGGTTGGCGGGCGTGCGCGGCCCGCGGACATGCCTTGTGGCACGTCCTGTGAGCGGTAGTGGGTGCGCGCGGGCTGCCCCGAGAGGCAGCGCAGCGCGTTACTCGAGGCCGGCGCCCGAGTCCTTGACGATCTTTGCCCAGCGCGGGATCTCGGCCTTGAGCAGCTGCTGGAAGCTTTCCGACGTGCCGCCGAGCACTTCGCCGCCTTCGCTGCGCAGGCGCTCGGCCGTGTCGGGCTGCTGCAGCGCCTGGTTGATGGCCTTGTTGAGCTGCTGCACGATGGCCGGCGGCGTGCCGGCCGGCGCCAGGATGCCGAACCAGGTGATGGCCTCGAAGTCCTTGTAGCCGGATTCGGCCAGCGTCGGCGCCTGGGGCAGCTGCGCCGAGCGCTTGGCCGAGGTCACGGCGATCGCGCGCATCTTGCCGGTGCGCACCTGGCCGATCAGCGTGGGAATGGCCGACATATAGAGATCGATATTGCCGCTGACCACATCGGTCATGGCCTGGGCCGCGCCCTTGTAGGGCACATGGCGCAGCTTGATGCCCGCGGCGTCGCCGGCCAGCTCGCCCGCGAGGTGCGACACGGTGCCGTTGCCGGAGTAGCCCAGCGTGAGACCGTCGGGCTTGGCCTTGGCCGCGGCCACGACATCGGCGAAGGTCTTGTAGGGCGAAGTGGCGGCCGTGACCATGACGATCGGCGAGGACGACACGAGCGCGACCGGCGTCAGGTGCTTGAGCGGGTCGTAGGGCATCTTGGCGTACAGCGCCAAATTGATGGCGAGGTTGCTGGTCTGGCCCAGCACCAGCGTGTAGCCATCGGGCGCGGCCTTGGCCGCGGCGTCGACACCGAGGTTGCCACCGGCGCCGGGACGGTTGTCGATGACGACCGTCCACTGGTGCATGTCGGTGAGCTTCTGCGCGACGGTGCGCGCAATCATGTCCGTGCCGCCGCCGGGCGGGAAGGGCACGATCAGGCGGATCGGCTTGCTGGGGTAGGCGGCCTGCGCCTGGGCGCTGGCAAAGGGCAGGGCGGCAGCGGCCAGGCCCAGGGTGGCGGCGCAAAGGCGCGCGGCCAGCGTGTGAAAACGCTTAGTCGATGGCATATGTCTTGTCTCCGTTGATTTACTTGTGGACTGCCGAACTGCATGCCGGCAGCTGGACGCAGTTTAGAAAAACGTTTCAAGGCATACAATGGCGTTTCACACAATGAAACACGTTGCAGAATGAAGCCTTTTTCAGCCAAAGACTTTCCAGTGCAGAAACCTCTGTCCAACCCAGGCGCCGAGACCGCCGAGCCGGATGCCGATCCCGCCGCCTCCAATGGTTTCGTGACCGCGGTGTCGCGCGCGCTGCAGCTGCTCGGGGCCTATGCGCTGGGCGAGTCGCAGCTGTCGCTGGCCGAGCTCAGCCGGCGCTGCAATCTGCACAAGACCACCGTGCTGCGGCTTGCGCGCACGCTCGCGCACCACGGCTACATGGTGCAGCGCGAGGACGGCGACTGGCGCCTGGGCCCGGCCGCGGGCTGGCTGGGCGCGCGCTACAAGGCCGGCTTCGACGTGCAGAACGTGCTCGAGCCGGCGCTGCGCGCGCTGACGCTGGCCTGCGGCGAAAGCGCGGCCTTCTATGTGCGCGAGGGCAATGCGCGCATCTGCATCATGCGGGTCGAGGGCCCGCATGCGCTGCGCCACCATGTGCGCATGGGCGAGGAGCTGCCGCTCGACAAGGGCTCGCCGGGCCGCGTGATCCTGGCGTTCTCGGGCGAGCCGGGCGCGATCTACGAGCAGATCCGCGAGCGCGGCTACCACCACTCGATCGGCGAGCGCGAGCAGGGGGTGTCGACGGTGTCCGCGCCGGTGTTCGGCATGCACTGGCGCCTCTATGGCTCGGTCTGCATCTCGGGGCCGGCCTCGCGCCTGCCGCAGGAAAAACTCGAGACGCTGGCGCAGATGCTGCTGACCACCGCCCAGCAGCTGTCCTATGCGCTGGCCGGAACCACCGGGGCGCCGGGCACCGCGCCGGTGCGCACTTCGCACTGGCACCCCTGAATCCAGGCAAGTGAAGCACGCACCACGCTGATCCTGGTGCGTCATCCATGCTGGTGCACCAATCTGGTCTGTGATGGCACTGATTTGCACCATCGAGGTGCATTTATGGCAAGTCATGCCCTTTCTGCAATGCCTGCATACCGTGGCGGCTTCGACCTACTTGGCTTGGCACAGTTCATGCTTTTCAGTGTTTGTCGAAAATTTTTACAACTGGAGAGCCTCATGTCCCGTGCCTGGATGAAGACCGTCGGTGTTGCATTTGTCGCCGCCCTGCCCATGCTGGCCAGCGCCCAGCTGACCGCCAACGTCAGCCTGACCACCAACTACAAGTTCCGTGGACAGGACCAGGACGCGAGCCGTTCCAAGACTGTCAAGCCGGCGCTGCAAGGCGGTTTCGACTACAGCTTTGCCGATACCGGCTGGTATGTGGGCAACTGGAACTCCAGCGTCGACTGGCTGCCGAACAACTCGCTTGAAAGCGACTTCTACGGCGGCTACAAGTTCGAAGGCGGCGGCGTGGCGTGGGACCTGGGTGCACTGACCTATGTCTATCCCGGCGCGAGCAACGCCAACACCACCGAAATCTACGGCGCGGCCGGCTTCGGTCCGCTGACGGCCAAGTATTCGCACACCGTGTCGAAGCGCTACTTCGGCTTCGACGGCGGCCGCAACACCGGCTACTTCAACCTGGCTTTTGCCCAGGAAGTCGCGCCCAAGGTCACCGTCAAGGCGTCGGTCGGCTACACGCGTTTCTCGAGCGATGTCGAAGGCACGCCGAACTACACCGACTACAGCGTGGGCGGTGCCTACGACTTCGGCGACGGCCTGTCGCTGGGCGCGGCCGTCGTCGGCGCCAACAAGAAGAACCATTTCGGCTTCGTCAACAAGAACCGCTTCGTGCTTTCGCTGACCAAGGCCCTGTAACGCCAGGGGGGCGCCTGCGGCGCCTCCATCCAACAAGGAATGACTCATGAAAATGGTGACCGCCATCATCAAACCCTTCAAGCTCGATGAAGTGCGCGAAGCACTTTCCGACATCGGCGTGCAGGGCATCACCGTGACCGAAGTCAAGGGCTTCGGTCGCCAGAAGGGCCATACCGAGCTGTACCGCGGCGCGGAATACGTGGTTGACTTCCTGCCCAAGCTGAAGATCGAAGCCGCCATTGCCGACGACATGGTCGACCGCGCGCTCGAAGCCATCGAGGCCGCGGCCCGCACCGGCAAGATCGGCGACGGCAAGATCTTCGTGTCCCACCTCGAGCAGGTGGTGCGCATCCGTACCGGCGAGACCGGCCAGGAAGCCCTCTGAGGCCTGCGTTCTACCGATCAGAAAGATTGATTGCCATGAAAAAATTGCTTGCCTCCCTGTGCCTGGGCATGAGCCTGCTGTCAGGCGGTATCGCTCTGGCGCAGACGCCCCCGGCCGATGCGGTTCCTGCCGCGACCACCGCGGCGGAACCCGCGGCGGCTCCTGCACCGGAAGCCGCGGCGCCTGTCGTGGCCCCGGCTCCCGCAGCCGCTGCCGTCGCTGCCCCTTCTCCCGTGGCCGAAGCACCCGCTGCCGCCGCTGAAGCCGCGCCCACGCTCGACTCCGGCGACACCGCCTGGATGCTGACCTCGACCATGCTCGTGATCCTGATGATCATCCCCGGCCTGGCACTGTTCTACGGCGGCCTGGGCCGCTCGAAGAACATGCTGTCGGTGCTGATGCAGGTGTTCGTGATCTTCTCGCTGATCACCGTGCTGTGGACCATCTACGGCTACACGCTGACCTTCGGCGGCGAAGGCAAGTTCTACGGTGGTTTCGACAAGCTGTTCCTCAAGGGCATCACCCCTGACACGCTGTCGAGCGCGCTCAAGACCATTCCCGAGTACGTGTTCGTGTCCTTCCAGGCCACGTTCGCGGCCATCACCGTGGCGCTGATCGTCGGCGCGTTCGCCGAGCGCATCAAGTTCGCCGCCGTGCTGGTCTTCTCCGTGCTGTGGTTCACCTTCAGCTACATCCCGATGGCCCACATGGTCTGGGGCGGCGGCCTGCTGGCTGCGGACGGCGCGCTGGACTTCGCCGGCGGCACCGTGGTGCACATCAACGCCGGTATCGCCGGCCTGGTCGGTGCCTACGTCATCGGCAAGCGCCTGGGCTTCGGCAAGGAATCGATGGCCCCGCACAGCCTGACGCTGAGCATGGTCGGTGCCTCGCTGCTGTGGGTCGGCTGGTTCGGCTTCAACGCCGGCTCGGCGGGCGCCGCCAACGGCATCGCCGGCCTGGCTTTCGTCAACACCATCGTCGCCACCGGCGCCGCGACCCTGTCGTGGCTCGCTGCCGAAGCGCTGCACAAGGGCAAGGCCTCGATGCTGGGTGCAATCTCGGGTGCCGTCGCCGGCCTCGTCGCGATCACTCCCGCCGCCGGCTTCGTCGGCCCGATGGGCGCCATCGTCATGGGCCTGATCGTCGGTCCCTTGTGCGTCTGGGGCGTGGGTGGCCTCAAGCGCATGCTCGGCGCCGATGACGCGTTCGACGTGTTCGGCGTGCACGGTGTCGGCGGTATCGTCGGCGCCATCCTGACGGGCGTGTTCTGCGCTGCCAGCCTCGGCGGTGTCGAGCCGGCCAACTACTCGATGGGCCATCAGGTCTGGGTGCAGATCAAGAGCGTGCTCGTGACGCTGGTCTGGTCCGGTGTCGTGGCTTTCGTTTCCTACAAGATCGCGGATCTTCTGGTCGGCCTGCGGGTCAGCGAAGAAGAAGAGCGCCAGGGTCTGGACATCAGCTCCCACGGCGAAACCGCCTACGTGCGGTAAGCACAGGACGCACAGGGCCCTGGCTGGTGGCTGGGCCCTGCGCTTCCCCTCATTGCGAAACAACCAGGTTCTCCTCGGACGCTGGAACTTCAGCCCACCTTCTGGTGGGCTTTTTTTTGGGGCTGGGCAGGCCAGGCTTCACGCCCACCGTGCAAAAAATTCACGCCCCCGCCCCGGTCACGCAGCAAGCCCTGCCGCTACGATCACGGCATGGATTCACCCCTCAGCCAGATCACCGAGCGCGTGCGCGCCGCCGTTGCCGACCGGACTCCGCTGCGCCTGCGCGGCGGCGGCAGCAAGGACTTCCATGCGCGCGCGCTCGAGGGCGAAGTGCTCGACACGCGCGCACTGCAGGGCGTGCTGAGCTACGAGCCCAGCGAGCTGGTCGTCACGGCGCGCGCCGGCACGTCGCTGGCCGCGCTCCAGGCGCTGCTGGCCGAGCAGGGCCAGTGCCTGCCCTTCGATCCTCCGCACTTCGCCGCGGGCGCCACCGTGGGCGGCATGCTGGCCGCGGGCCTGAGCGGGCCGGCGCGCGCGAGCGTCGGCGCGGTGCGCGACTATGTGCTGGGACTGGAGATGCTCAACGGCCGCGCCGAGCTGCTGCGCTTTGGCGGCCAGGTCATGAAGAACGTCGCGGGCTATGACGTGCCGCGGCTCATGGCCGGTGCCTGGGGCACGCTCGGGCTGGTCACCGAAGTCAGCCTCAAGGTGCTGCCGCAGGCGCCGGCCGAGGCCACGCTGCGTTTCGAATGCACGCAGGTCCAGGCGCTGCAGTGGCTCAATACCTGGGGCGGCCAGCCGCTGCCGCTCGACGCCAGCTGCTGGGTGGAGGACGCAGGGCAGGGCACCTTGTTCTTGCGCCTGCGCGGCGCCCAGGCCGCGGTGCAGTCGGCCTGCGCCCTGCTCGGCGGCGAGCGCCAGGACAACGCCCGGGTAGCCGCCGACTGGGACGCCTGCCGCGACCACCAGCTGCCCTGGTTCCGCGATCGCCTGGCGCAGCCCGAACTGGCGCTGTGGCGCCTGTCGGTGCCGCAGCGCGCGCCGGTGCTCGCGCTGCCCGAAGGCGCGCGCGGCCCGCTGGTCGAGTGGCATGGCGCGCTGCGCTGGGTGCAGGCGCCGCGCGCGCTCGGGCCCGCGCTGCAGGCCTTGGCCGCGCAGGCCGGTGGCTCGGCGCAGATGTTCCATGCGGAACTTGCCCCCGGCGCCGCGCCACCGGCTGCCGCGCCGCTGTCACCCGCGCTCGCGGCGCTGCAGGCGCGGCTGCAGCAGGCCTTCGATCCGGCCGGCATCTTCAACCCCGGGCGGCTGCAGCCCCTGGCCTGAGACCCCACGCCATGCAAACCCAACTTGCCCCCGCCTACCGCGGCACGCCCGAGGGCGCCGAGGCCGAAGCCATCCTGCGCAAATGCGTGCACTGCGGCTTCTGCACCGCGACCTGCCCGACCTACCAGCTGCTCGGCGACGAGCTCGACGGCCCGCGCGGGCGCATCTATCTGATCAAGCAGGTGCTCGAAGGCCAGACGCCGACGCGCGCCACGCAGCTGCATCTCGACCGCTGCCTGACCTGCCGCAACTGCGAAAGCACCTGCCCCAGCGGCGTGGAGTACGGCCATCTCGTCGACATCGGCCGCAAGGTGGTCGACGAGCAGGTCGAGCGCCCGCTGGGCGAGCGCCTCACGCGCTGGGCGCTCAAGGAAGGCATCAGCTCGCCGCTGTTCGCGCCCGCGATGAAGCTGGGCCAGGCGGTGCGCCCGCTGCTGCCCGCGGCGCTCCAGGCCAAGGTGCCCGTGCCGCGCGCGGCCGGGGCCTGGCCCGTGCGCGAGCATGCGCGCAAGGTGCTGCTGCTGGCCGGCTGTGTGCAGCCCGCGATGCTGCCGCGCATCAATTACGCGACGGCGCGTGTGCTCGATGCCGCAGGCATCCAGACCGTCATTGCGCCCAAGGCCGGCTGCTGCGGCGCCGTCAAGTTCCATCTGAACGACCAAGACGGCGCGATGGCGCAGATGCGCGCCAACATCGACGCCTGGTGGCCCTCCGTGGAAAGCGGCGCGGTCGAGGCCATCGTTATGAATGCCTCGGGCTGCGGCGCCACCGTCAAGGACTATGGCCATGTGCTGCGCGATGATCCGGCCTATGCCGACAAGGCGGCGCGCATCAGCGCGCTCACGCGCGACCTGAGCGAGCTGCTGCCCGAACTGCTGCCCGAGCTCGCGCAGCGCCTGCAGGGCCGCATCGCGCCGCCCACGGGGGTCATGGCCTACCACCCGCCCTGCACGCTGCAGCATGGCCAGAAGCTGCGCGGCGGCGTCGAGACGCACCTGGGCCGGCTGGGCTTCCAGCTGCGCGTGGCGCGCACCGAGTCGCACCTGTGCTGCGGCTCGGCCGGTACCTACTCGGTGCTGCAGCCGGCCATTGCCGGGCAACTGCGCGAGCGCAAGCTCGGCGCGCTGGGCGAGGCCTGCGGCGAAGCGCCGCCGGTGGCGATCCTGTCGGCCAATATCGGCTGCATCACGCATCTGCAAAACGGCACCGAGGTGCCGGTGCGGCACTGGGTGGAAGTGCTCGATGAGGCGCTGCCGGCGAGCTGAGGGTCGATTCGCAGTGTCCCCGGCTGGCTCGAAGGACCACCGGGCTTGCCCGTCCCGAGGGGGATGCAGTCCGTCATGCATTGCCGGTGTGCATCTCTTGGGAAAAATACCGCAAGACAATAGCTTAAAACTATCATATTATTAAATTAATATGCATTAGCTTTTTTTGCCATGCGTCAGACATGTGGGATGAATGGTTGATGCAACGCACGCTTGGGCAGCATCCTTCGATGCACAGCCGCCGGAGCGGGTCCTCGCGCCATCGCGGTCTTCAAGGAATTGACCATGAACCACAGTTATCGTCTGGTGTGGAACGACGCCACCCCACGCTGCATTCCTGCCCCTGAAACCGCCCGTGGCCGCGGCAGGAGTTGCGCCAGCAAGGCGCTGGCGCCCGCGGCGCTGCTGCTGGGCGCGCTGCTGGCCCCGGCTGCGGGGGCCCAGGCCCTGCCGACGGGCGATCAGGTGCTTGCTGGCCAAGCCCATGTCAGCCGGGACGGCAGCCAGATGACCATCAGGCAGGACACCCCGAAGGCCATCCTGCACTGGCAGGGCTTTGATATCGGCAAGCACAGCAAGGTGGAATTCAAGCAGCCCGACACCCATGCCATTGCGCTCAACCGCGTGGTATCGGGCAATGCCAGCAGGATCGATGGCCAGCTCAGCGCCAACGGCCAGGTCTGGCTGGTCAACCCGAACGGCGTGGTGTTCGGCAAGGACAGCTCCGTGAACGTGGGCGGGCTCGTGGCCTCGACGCTCGATATCACCAACGAGGACTTCGAAGCGCACAGGCAGGTGTTCACGCGTGGCGCGGCGCAGGGCGGCATCGTCCACCAAGGAAAGATCCTTGCGGGCGACGAGGGCCTGGTGGCGCTGCTGGCGCCCACGGTACACAACGAAGGAATCATCTCCGCCAGGCTGGGCAACGTGGTGCTGGCCGGGGGCGAGCGGATCACCTTGCAGGCCGGCGCCGACGGCCGGCTGCAGGTGGCATTGGACCAGGCCGAGGTGAAAACACTGGTGGAAAACAGACATCTGATCGTGGCCGATGGCGGCCAGGTGATCATGACGGCCAGCACGGCCGATGCGCTCGCGGGCAGCGTGGTGGCCAACACCGGAACGGTGCAGGCGCGCACGCTGAGTGACAAAGGGGGGCGCATTCTGCTGCTGGGCGACATGCGGCATGGCGAAGTGATGCACCGGGGGCAGCTCGATGCAAGCGCGCCCGAGGGGGGCAATGGCGGCTTTGTCGAAACCAGTGCGGCGAAGCTGTATTTCCTTGCCGGCGCCACCACGGCGGCACCCCGCGGGCAAAGCGGCAACTGGCTGATCCATCGCAAGGATATGGTCATGGATGCCTCCATGGGCAGCCTCGGGACCGGCGCCGATATCCTCATGCCGAGCCTCGAGAACACCCACGTCACCTTGAAAGCCACACCCACGGGCGGCATGGGCGGCAGTATCCACATCAATGCACCCGTGCGCTGGAGCAGGAACACACTGACGCTCGAGGCCCCGGGCTCGATCCACATCGACGCCGCCATGACCGCCAGCGGTACGGCCGGGCTGGAGATGAATTTCGGCGGGTATTCAGCTTCCCGGCCGGTCGCTGCAGTGGATACGGGCATAGTCGTCAAACGCCACGGGAACGCGTTTGCCGGGCAGGTGAATTTCATCGGCAAGGATGGCGCTGGCGCCAGCACCAACCACCTGAAAATCAATGGCGATGAGTACACCATCCTCACCCAGCTGGGCCGTGAGGCAAGCACCACGGGGCGGGATCTGCAGGGCATGCAGGGAAATCTGGCCGGGAAATATGCGTTGGGTGGCGATATCCATGCCAAGAGCAGCAAGCCATTCGAGGGCGGCCTGGGCTTTGCGCCGATAGGCCGGGACGGCGCTCCATTTGCCGGGACCCTGGAGGGCCTGGGCCACAGCATCCATGGACTGGCCATGCACCGTCCGGACCAAGGGGATGTGGGCCTGTTCGGGGCAGCAGTCAACGCCACGCTGCGCAATGTGGCATTGGCAGGCGGCAGCATCGAGGGGCGCAGCCGCGTGGGCGCGTTGGTCGGCAATTTCGGGGCCAATGCCGGCCGGTCGCAGATCTGCAACGTTTGCACCACCGCCAAGGTGATCGGCACGGGAGCCTCCACCGGTGCGCTGGTGGGCATGGCCAAGGCCGAAGCTGGCGGTGCGATGGCTATCGCCATGGTCCACAACCAAGGCGTGGTGCAAGGGCACAACATGGTTGGCGGGATCAGCGGCAGCATCTCGGCCCTCGGTGACGAAAGCGTGGCCGTCATCACCATGGCCGATGTGCAGGCGCTGGTGACAGGCAATTCCCTGGTGGGCGGCGTGGTCGGCCTCAGCCTTGCCGGTGAAGGCGGCGAGAGCATCGTGAGCAACACCCATGCCGAGGGGACGGTGACGGGCAGGATGCATGTCGGGGGAGTGATCGGAGGCAGCCGGGCCTGGGGCGAGAAAAGCATGACGTCTGTTCTCGGTTTCTCGGGCGGTGCGGCGGTGCATGGGGACAGCAGGGTCGGCGGAATCATCGGCAGCCACCACGCCGCGCGCCATGGCAGAGCCGCCATTCACGGTGTCAATGTCGCCGGCAAGGTCAGGGGCCAGAAGGATTTTGCCGGCGGTCTGATCGGCGAGAACCTGGCCACCGATGGCAGCATGATCGCTATTTCATCAGCCAGGAGCGAATCGAGCGTGATGGGCCGGGGTCGGATCGGCGGGCTCATCGGCGGCAGCGAGGTCTTCGACGGCAGCGTGGTCCGCATCCTCTCGTGCGGCGCCGCCAAGGCAGCGTCCGGCATGCGGGAATTCGTCGGCGGACTGGTGGGATTGAGCACAACCGAAAATGCCGCCACGACCTTGATCACGGATGCCTTCTCCACAGGGCGTGTGAATGGTTCGGCCCAGGTCGGCGGGCTGGTCGGCGCCATCCAGGCAACGCGCGGCGGCAGCGCCTGCATCGAAAAGAGCCGGGCCTGCGGGGAAGTAGTGGGCGGCAGCGATGTCGGCGGGCTGATCGGATCCCTGCAGGCGACGAGCGGTGGCCAAGCCAGCATCACCAGGACCAACGCGCGTGGGAGCGTGGTGGGCCGCAGCGCCCTCGGCGCATTGATCGGCCACCCTCAGGAAGACAAGGGCAGCCGCTGGAGCGTCTGTCCCGAAAGCAGGGGCACGGGACGTGTGCGCGTGCAGTGACGGGCGTGCATCGAAAGCGCGAAGACCGCCCCGGATGCCCCGCTGCAAGTCCATCGTCCAACCATCGATTGCCCTGGTTTTGGCGCCGGCCGGATGTCGTGAACCTGCCGCGAGAGACAATGCCCATGTGCGGCGATTGCCAATGCTGGCATGATGCGAGGTTGTCTTTTATTGCATTGAGCTGCGCCACGCCATGACCGATCCCGTGTCTGAACCACAAGAACAGAATGCTGCGGCCCCGGCCAACGGGGATGTCCCCGCTGCGCCCGCCTCGCAGGCTGACACCGGCGCTGATGCTTCAGCAGCGGCTGATTCCTCTTCCCAACCGCGCAGCCGCGGTGGCCGCAGCCGTGGCGGCCGCGGCGGCCGTGGTCGCCGCGGCGAAGGCGCTGCCGCGCCTGCGGGCGAGCGTGCTCCAGCCGAGCGCAGCGCGCCCGCGGGTGACCGCGCGGCCCAGGCGCCGCGCAGCCAGCACCCGCTGCTGGTGAAGCTGGCCGAGCTCTATCCGCAGCTGTTTGGCGAGAATCCGCTGCCGATGAAGCGCGGCATTTTCCAGGACCTGCTCGAAGCCCAGCCCGAAGCCTTCGACCGCGACGGCCTGAAAGTGGCGCTGTCCATCCACACGCGCTCGTCGCGCTACCTCACGGCCGTGGCCGCGGGCCAGCCGCGCCACGATCTGCAGGGCCAGGCCGTCGAAGCAATGGCACCCGAGCATGTGCACCACGCGCTGCTCGAAGTGTTCCGCCGCCGCCAGCAGCGCTCCAACGAGGACCTGCGCCCCAAGCTGGGCAACCGCATCATCCAGGCCTTCGAAGCTTCGGGCCTGAGCCGCGAAGCCTATGCCGAGCGCGTGCAGACCCGCGATGACGCGACCAATGCGCTGGTCGACGAAGCGCTGGCCGAAGCCGCGGCGCGCGCCGCCAAGGACGAAGCCCTGCTGCGCGCCTTCGAGGCCAGCGGCCAGAATCTCGAAGCCTTTGCCGACATGTACGGCATGGTCGCGCGCAGCGCCGCCCAGACCATCGAGCGCGCACGCCGGCGCAAGGCGCTGGCCGAGCAGGTGGCCGCCGAAGCCGCCGCCGCGCCTGCGCAACCGGCTGACGACCAGGTCTGATGCACGGGCGGCCGCATGGCCACCGTGTCGACCCACCAGGCCCTGGGCGCGCAAGCGTCCGGGGCTTTTTACTTCAGGACAGTGCTGCCTCGATATCCTTGGCCAGTTTCGCGGGCGCATCCTGCGGCGCATAGCGCTGGATCACCTGACCGTCGCGGCCCACCAGGAACTTGGTGAAGTTCCACTTGATGGCCTTGCTGCCCAGCAGCCCCGGCGCCTGGGCCGTGAGCCAGCGGTACAGGGGATGCGCATGTTCGCCGTTGACCTCGATCTTCTCCATCAACGGAAACTGCACGCCGAAATTGCGCTCGCAGAAGCTGGCGATCTCCTGCGCGCTGCCTGGCTCCTGGTGGCCGAACTGGTTGCAGGGAAAGCCCAGCACCGTCAGCCCTTGGGTCCCGTACTGCGCATGCAGCGCCTGCAGCCCCGCGTACTGTGGCGTGAAGCCGCAGGCGCTGGCCGTGTTGACGATCAGCAGCGCCCGGCCCCGGTAGCGCGACAGCGGCACCTCGTGGCCTGCGATGTCGGTGGCGGTGAAGTCGTAGAGGGAGGTGGGGGTGTCGTCAGCCATGGTCATCCTTGATGTCACAAGCTGCGAGCTTAGGCCTGGTTGGGCAGGGCGCCTGTGCGACGGCATCCTGGGCGGATGTGCGCACAGAACTGCCGGTTCAATGGCTATCGTCCTGGCGGGCGATCTTGCGCAAGCGCACCACTTCGCGTGGATAGTGCTTGCAGTTGTAGGCATGCCAGCGGCCGATGACCCACATGATGCTGGCGACCGCCAGGCCAAACAGCGTGATCGCGCCAAAGGCCGACAACCCGAGTTTGGTCGAGAGGCTGTAGAACGCGCCCAGCAGCAGGATGCAGGCCTGCTCGTTGAAGTTCTGCACCGCGATCGAGCGGCCCGCGCCCATCAGGTTGTGGCCGCGGTGCTGCAGCAGCGCGTTCATCGGCACGACCAGGAAGCCGCCCAGGCCCCCCAGCACGATCAGGAAAGGCACGGCGATCCAGATGCTGTCGATGAAATTCATGCAGATCACCAGCACACCCATCGCGATGCCCATGGGAATCACGCGCGTGGCGGTTTCAAGCTTCATGTAGCTCGAGGCGGCCACCGCGCCGACGGCCGTGCCGATCGCCACGACGCCGACCAGCGAGGACGCCTGCGTGGTGCTGTAGCCCAGCGCCGCGGCGCTCCAGGCCAGCACGATGTAGCGCAGGTTGCCCGACACGCCCCAGAACAGCGTCGTGGTCGACAGCGAGATCTGGCCGAGCTTGTCGCTCCACAGGCGCTGGCTGCAGGTCCAGAAGTCGGGCAGCAGCGCCAGCGTGTTGCTCAGCAGGCTCTTGTCCGGGTCCTGGCGCAGCGGGCGCATGGCCACGCCGGTGTTCGGAATGCGGGTGTTGATCCAGGCGGCAAGCACGTAGATCAGCACCATCGAAGCGATCGCGGCCTCGGCGGCGCTCTCGACCCCGGGCAGGTTCAATCCCAGCAGGTACGACGACAGCACCGGGCCGACCAGCTGGCCGCCGAGCAGCACGCCCAGGATGATCGAGGTGATCGTCAGGCCCTCGATCCAGCCATTGGCTTTGACCAGCTGCGACGCGGGCAGCAGCTCGGTCAGGATGCCGTACTTGGCCGGCGAATAGGCCGCCGCGCCCAGGCCGACCACCGCATAGGCGACCAGCGGATGGTGGCCGAACAGCATCATCAGGCAGCCGACGACCTTGATCGCATTGCTGAAGAACATCACCCGCCCCTTGGGCAGCGCGTCCGCGAACGCCCCGACGAAGGGCGCGAGGATCACGTAGAACAAGGCGAACATCGGCACCAGGGCCGCGCGCTGCCACTCGGGTGCACCGCCCGTGCGCAGCAGCTCCACCGCGGCCACGAACAAGGCGTTGTCGGCCAGCGAGCTGAAAAACTGCGCCGACATGATGGTGTAGAAACCGCGCTTCATGAAATGGCTGGAACGGACATCAGCAAAGCCTTTGCCGGGGTAATGAAGGACTCGAGGAGGACTCAAACGCAGTGAGCGCTGGTTATAACACGCAGCTTCTGCCTATCAATGCCAGAATTCCCCGTCCCTGTTTGCTAGCTGATCCATGCCGCGTCCCATTCTTGCCACCATCCATTCCGGCGCCCTGCGCCACAACCTCGAACGCGTGCGCCAGGCGGTGCCCGATGCCAAGCTCTGGGCGGTCGTCAAGGCCAATGCCTACGGGCATGGCATCGAGCGCGCTTTCGACGCGCTGCGCGGTGCCGACGGTTTCGCGCTGCTCGACCTGGCCGAGGCCGAGCGCGTGCGCCAGCTCGGCTGGCGCGGCCCGATCCTGCTGATCGAAGGTGCCTTCGAGGCGCGCGACCTCGAGCTGTGCTCGCGCCTGGGGCTGTGGCATGTCGTGCACTGCGACGAGCAGATCGACTGGCTCGCCGCGCACAAGACCCAGGTCGGCCACCGCGTGTTCCTGAAGATGAACTCGGGCATGAACCGGCTGGGGTTCCCCGCGGCGCGCTACCGCTCGGCCTGGGCGCGGCTCAACGCGCTGCCCCAGGTCGACGAGATCTCCTTCATCAGCCACTTCAGCGATGCCGACGGCCCGCGCGGCGTGGGCCACCAGCTGGCCGTGTTCCACGAGGCCACGCGCGACCTGCCTGGCGAGCGCAGCCTGTGCAACAGCGCGGCGACGCTGGCGCTGGCGCAGGACGCGCAGGTGCGCTGCGACTGGGTGCGCCCGGGCATCGTGCTCTATGGCAGCTCGCCCGACCACCCGCGGCACACCGACCAGGACTGGGCGCTGCAGCCGGCGATGACGCTGTCCACGCGCGTGATCGGCGTGCAGCACATGCAGGCCGGCGACACTTTGGGCTACGGCTCGACTTTCACCGCAGACGGCCCGATGACGGTGGGCATCGTCGCCTGCGGCTACGCCGACGGCTACCCGCGCTCGTGCGGCACGGACACGCCGGTGCTGGTCGACGGCCAGCGCACGCGCTTGCTGGGCCGGGTCAGCATGGACATGCTCAATGTCGACCTGACATCGGTCGAGGGCGCGGGCATGGGCAGCGAGGTCACGCTCTGGGGGAACGCGTCGAACGGCACGCGGCTGTCGATCGACGAGGTCGCGGCGGCGGGGGGGACGCTGGGGTATGAGCTGATGTGTGCGGTGGCGGCGCGGGTGCCGTTTGCGGTGGATTGAGGGCAGGCCCGATTCAACCTTCCCTCTCCAGATTCCCCAGCATCCTCCCCAGCAACCCCTGCAGCACCTTCTGCTCCGCGGCAGAGAAATCCTGCAGCATCCGCGTGGTGATCTCGCGCCGGCGCGCGCGCATGCGCTCGAACACCGCCTCGCCTGCGGGGCTCAGGCGCAGGCAGCGGCTGCGCGCGTCCTCGGGGTGGGGCACGCGCTCGAGCCAGCCTTTTTCCTCGAGCGTGCCGAGCATGCGCGCGATCTGCGCCTTGTCGTTGCCGCTGTGCTCGACCAGGTCCTTTTGCGTGCGCATCGGGTGGCGGCCGACGAACAGCAGCGCGCGCGCCTCGTTGGGCGTGAGCTCGGCCTGCATCGCGGCGCGCATGCGGTGGCGGTAGGCATGCATCAGGTCGTGCATGGTGTCGAACACGTCGGCGGTTGGGGAGGCTGTCATCGTGGCGTGGGTTTTATGGTTGACAAAATCAACGAGTTAGCGGATATTTCGTTGACTAACTCAACATTTTACGCCCGAGGCCCGAATGACCACCACTGCACCCGAAACGAATTCCCCGCAGCCCCTGCGCGTCGAGCGCCAGCGCCATCCGTTTGCGGCGCGCCACCTGCAGCTGCTCAAGCGCGAAAGCGTGACGCCCGGCTTCGTGCGCGTGACGCTGGGCGGCCCGGAGCTGACCGGTTTCATCAGCACCGGTTTTGACGATCATCTGAAATTCATCCTGCCGCAGGACGGCCTCGAGCGCCCGAACCTGCCGGCCATCGTCGACGGCCGCCCGAGCTTCAGCGGTGCGCGCCCGGTCACGCGCGACTACACGCCGCTGCGCTGGGACCTCGAACGCGGCGAGCTCGAGATCGAGTTCGCGCTGCACAACACCGGCCCGGCCGCCGACTGGGCCGTCAACGCGCCGCTGGGCCAGTGGGTTGGCGTCGCCGGTCCGCGCGGCAGCATGCGGGTGCCCGGCGAGTTCGAATGGCACTGGCTGATCGGCGATGAAAGCGCGCTGCCGGCGATCGAGCGGCGCCTGGCCGAGCTGCCGGCCACGGCCAAAGCCAGCGTGCGCATCTGCGTCGCCGATGCACGCGACCAGCGCCCCCTGCCCAGCGCCGCGCAGCTGGACCTGCAATGGGTCGATTCGCTCACGGCCGCCGCCGAGAATCTGGCGCTGCCCGCGGGCGACGGCTTCATCTGGGCCGCGGGCGAGCACAGCGAGATGGCGGCGCTGCGCCGCATCGTGCTGGCCAAGCCCAGCGTCGATGCCAAGCGCATGCGCATTGCGGCCTACTGGAAGCGCGGAGAGATCGCCCACCACGCTGAATTGGATGGCACCCCCTGAGCGGCTTACGCCGCTTCCCCCTCTCAACCTTCGGTGGAGGGGGACGGCAGCCTCGGTGCGGGGCGGCCCTTCCTCGCTGCCCCCATGCTGGGGCATGCCAGTTCTAGAGGCTGTAGGTCTAGCCAGTACTACGGATAAGTGAGAGCGTGCCCGGACAATAAGCCCCCGAGCGATATGCTCGCTCCATGGCCAAAGAGAAAACCCAATATGTCTGCAATGCCTGCGGCGCGACCAGTCCGCGCTGGCTGGGCAAATGCCCGTCCTGCGGCGCCTGGAATTCGCTGATCGAATCGGTGTCCGAGTCCGCCAGCGGCGGCAAGAACCGGCTGAGTGCGCCCCAGGGCTATGCCGGGCTGGCCAACGCCCAGCCGGTGACCCCGCTGTCGGCGATCGAGGCCACAGATGTCTCGCGCACGCCGAGCGGCATCGATGAGCTCGACCGCGTGCTGGGCGGCGGCATCGTCGAAGGCGGCGTGGTGCTGATCGGCGGCGACCCGGGCATCGGCAAGTCGACGCTGCTGCTGCAGGCGCTCGATGCGCTGCACCGCAAGGGCCTGCCCACGCTCTATGTCACGGGCGAGGAAAGCGGGGCGCAGATCGCGCTGCGCTCGCGCCGCCTGGGGCTGGACAACAGCCAGGTGCAGGTGCTGGCCGAGATCCAGCTCGAGAAGATCCTCGCGACCGTGGAAGCCACGCAGCCGATGGTCGTGGTGGTCGATTCGATCCAGACCGTCTATTCCGACCAGCTGTCGTCCGCGCCCGGCTCGGTGGCCCAGGTGCGCGAATGCGCGGCCCACCTCACGCGCGCGGCCAAGACCACGGGCATCTGCGTGGTGCTGATCGGCCACGTGACCAAGGAAGGGGCGCTGGCCGGCCCGCGCGTGCTCGAGCACATGGTCGACACGGTGCTGTACTTCGAGGGCGACACGCACAGCAACTTCCGCCTGGTGCGCGCGATCAAGAACCGCTTTGGCGCCGTCAACGAGATCGGTGTGTTCGCGATGACCGAGAAGGGCCTCAAGGGTGTCACCAACCCGAGCGCGATCTTCCTGAGCCAGCATTCCGAGCCCGTGCCCGGCAGCTGCGTGCTGGTCACGCTCGAAGGAACGCGGCCGATGCTGGTCGAGATCCAGGCGCTGGTCGACCAGGGCGGCCCGAGCCCGCGCCGGCTGTCGGTGGGCCTGGACAAGGACCGCATGGCGATGCTGCTGGCGGTGCTCAACCGCCATGCGGGCGTGGCCTGCGCCGACCAGGATGTGTTCGTCAACGCGGTGGGCGGGGTGCGCATCAACGAGCCGGCGGCTGACTTGGCGGTGATGTTGGCGATCACTTCGAGCCTGCGCGGCAAGGCGCTGCCGCGCGGTTTCTTTGCGTTTGGCGAAGTCGGTCTGGCGGGCGAGGTGCGGCCCGCGCCGCGCGGGCAGGAGCGGCTCAAGGAAGCGGCAAAGCTGGGCTTCACGATGGCCGTCGTGCCCAAGGCCAATGCGCCGAAAAAGCCGATTGCGGGACTTACGATCCACGCAGTGGAGCGGGTCGACGAAGCGATGAATATCGTCCGAGGAATCAGCTGAAATGAAGCACTCCCTGAGCTGCTTCGCAGCTTCCCCCTCTCAACCTTCGGTGGAGGGGGACGGCAGCCTCGGTGCGGGGCGGCCCTTCCTCGCTGCCCCTGAGCTGGGGCACGCCAGTTGCATAAGCCATGGGCAATGCAAACGCCAAAAAATACCGGGTGCCGGGGTGTTTCCAAAGGGTATACGCACTCACCACAACCCCGAAGTCCGGCGTCCATAAGACAATCGACGCCATGAATTTGCGCAAAATCTGGGTCCCCGTGGGACTGGCGGTGCTGTTGTACGCCGCCTATCAAAGCTATGGCTGGCTCGGCGTGGCCGGTGTCGGCGGCGGTATCGTCATGTGGCTGCTGCTGCACTTCAACCGGCTGATGGCGGTGGTGCGCAAGGCTTCGAACATGCCGATCGGCTATGTCGCGAGTGCCGTCATGCTCAACGCCAAGCTGCGCCAGGGCGTCAACATGATGCATGTCGTGGCCATGACGCGCGCGCTGGGCAAGCAGTTGTCGCCCCAGGGCGCGCAGCCGGAAATCTTCCGCTGGACCGATGGCTCCGACTCGCACGTCGACTGCACCTTCGACCACGGCCGCCTGGTGTCCTGGGAGCTGTACCGCCCCAAGCAGGACGAAGCGCCCACGCCCGCGATCGAACACACGAGCGCGCCGTAGAATCTCCTTTTTGCGTTTCAGCGAAGGATTTCCATGAGCTCCGCAGTTCCCTCGATGGCCGACCGTGACGGCAAGATCTGGATGGACGGCCAACTGGTCGAATGGCGCGATGCCAAGATCCATGTGCTGACCCACACGCTGCATTACGGCTGCGGCGCCTTCGAGGGCGTGCGCGCCTATGAGACCGCGCAGGGCACGGCGATCTTCCGCCTCGAGGACCACACCAGGCGCCTGTTCAACAGCGCCAAGATCCTGCGCATGAACATCCCGTTCACCCAGGAGCAGGTCAACCAGGCACAGGTCGAGGTGGTGCGCGCCAACCAGCTGAAGTCGTGCTACCTGCGCCCGCTGACCTGGATCGGCGACCGCAAGCTCGGTGTCTCGCCCAAGGGCAACGACATCCACCTGATGGTCGCGGCCTGGGCCTGGGGCGCCTATCTGGGCGAAGAGGGCATGGCGCGCGGCATCCGCGTCAAGACCAGCAGCTACACGCGCCACCATGTGAACATCACGATGAGCCAGGCCAAGGCGGTGAGCAACTACACCAACTCGATCCTGGCCAACACCGAGGCCCTCGACGACGGCTACGACGAGGCGCTGCTGCTCGACGCGGCCGGCTTCGTCTCCGAGGGCTCGGGCGAGAACATCTTCATCATCAAGGACGGCGTGGTGGTCACGCCCGACCTCTCGGCCGGCGCGCTCAACGGCATCACGCGCAACACCGTGTTCGCGATCTGCCAGGACCTGGGCCTCGAAGTACAGCAGCGGCGCATCACGCGCGACGAGGTCTACATCAGCGACGAGGCCTTCTTCACCGGCACCGCCGCCGAAGTCACGCCGATCCGCGAGCTCGACCGCATCGCGATCGGTGCCGGCAGCCGCGGCCCGATCACGCAGCAGATCCAGGCGGCCTTCTTTGACATCGTCAACGGCCGCAATCCCAAGTACGCGCACTGGCTCACGCCGGTGTGAGCGATTTTTTTTCCAGCCCCCCGAGACACGAGAACAAGACAATGACCCAAGCCGTCGTAGAACTGGCCGCCAAGGACCTCAACAGCTTTGGCGGCGTGTATTGCCCCAGCCCGCTTGCCGACATGAAGCTGTGGAACAGCCATCCCAAGGTCTACATGGACCTGGCCCACGCCGGCGAAGCCAAGTGCCCGTATTGCGGCACGGTGTATCGCCTCAAAGAAGGCGAAACAGCGGGCCACGGCCACTGAGAGCGCCTAACAAAACCCTTGAGACGTCGTTGCGTTCCCTTGCCGTGCTATTCGCACTGTCTGCGGCATCGCGCCTAGTCTCAACCGCAAATCTTCGATTTGCTGGGTTGTGTTAGTCGCTCGTCTTCCTTCAATCACCGCAGGCCCGGTGCCAGAGGCTGCCCGGGCGCGCGCCGCCATGCTGCGCGAGCATTTCGCCCAGGTGCCGGCGCTCGCCGCCGCGCAGCTTCACGAGCGGCGGCAGCACTGCCGGCGCGGGCACCCGGCACAGCTGCGGATACAGCAAATACCATTTCCAGCGCAGCGCCGCATGGAAGTGGAACGCGGTGTCTTCGGCCCTGTACAGCGCCAGCGGCCCATGGGCGTGGCGGCGCAGCACCTGCTGGGCCGTCACGTGGATCAGCAGATAGGTCGGGTCGGCGATGCCCTGTAGAATGGCCGCGCTGTCCGGCTGCGACTGCAGCCGCTCCAGGTAGGCCGGCGTGCCCTCGACGATCAGCGCCTGGTGAAATTCCTTCTGCCAGTCCTGCATGAAGCGCGAATGCGCCGGTGCGCCGAAGGCCCAGCTCTCGATGACCGGGTAGCGCCGGTCGCGGGTGAACCCCTCCAGATAGAAGCCGACCATCTCGCACTGCGGCTGCGCGGCGCGCGGCGCCATCCAGTCGATCGATTCGGTCAGCACGGTGCTGGCGTCGAGCCAGTAGCCGCCGTGGTGCGCCACGAGGTACAGCCGCAGCCAGTCCGATTGCTTGGTCGGGTGCAGCGCGGCAAAGCCGGGCGGCAGGTCCTGCGGCGCGACATGGTCGAGGATATTGCCTGGATGAACCAGTACGATCTCGTGCCCGGGGCAGTGCCGGCGCCAGCTTTGCAGGCACTGCGCCGTGAGGGCGTCGGTCTGGGGCTGGTTCCAGTAGGTCCACAGGATCCTGGGGATCGGCGCGGGCACGGAAACGGCCTGCCCATCGCCGGGCAGCAGCACCGGGGCCGCAAGCTCGAAGGCTGCGGGGGCGCCAAGCTTCCACAGCGCGCAGCGGTGCACGAATTCAAACAGGAATGCCGGGATTTTTTGCATGGGTGCTGGAAATGAAAGCACGGGGTGCAGCATTGTGAATCAGGGGTTGGGAGCGGGATGAAATATTTGACAAGACAAGGGCCTGCAGGGCTGATGACGCTGGCCGCATTCCTGCTGCCGGCGGCGGCGCTGGCGTTCAAATCCGGCTATTCCTATGGCATTGCGGTCATGGTGATTGCCGCGCTGTGCAACGTGCACCGCTGGGCCGGGCGCCGGCCCGACCGCGGCACCACGCTGCTGCTGGTGCTGTTCCTGGCCATGGCCTGCATGTGGTTCGAGCTGTCGGCGCTCGAGGACCCGGTCGCGCGCTGGGACCGGCCGATCAAGTTCGTGCTGGGCGCGGCCTGCCTGCTGTTCGCGGTGGTCTATCCGCCCCGGCCCGCGGCCTTTTTCTGGGGGCTCGTGGTAGGCACGGTAGGCGCCGGGCTCACCGGGCTGTGGCAGGTCCATGTGCAGGCGCTGCCGCGCGCCACGGGCTACACCAACGCCATCCAGTGGGGCAACATCGCGCTGCTGATGGCCACGCTGCTGGCGGTGCAGGCCGGCGTGCACTGGCAGCAGCTGCGCCGCTGGCACAAGCCGGTCATCGTGCTGGCCGTCGCGCTCGGGCTGCAGGCCTCGCTGCTGTCGGCCTCGCGCGGGGGCTGGGTGGCGCTGGGGCTGGCGCTGCCGGCAGTGCTGATCATCGTGCTGCGCTACCGGCGCGAGCTGCTGTGGAAGCTGGGCGTGGGTTTCGTGCTGGCGCTGCTGGTGGCCGGGGTCGCGAACATCGAGATGCTGTCGGCGCGCATGAAGCTGGCCGAGGACGAAGTGAGCCAGTACTTCGAGCAGTCGCAGACCCATTCCTCGCTGGGCATCCGGCTCGAGCAGTACCGGCTCGCGGGCCAGCTGATCGGCGAGAAGCCGCTGCTGGGCTGGGGCATGCGCGGCTATGTCGATGAAATGCACCGGCGCGTGGACGCGGGGCAGTACAGCCCGGCGATCCGCGAATACAACTTCATCCACAACGAATTCATCGACCTCTGGGTCAAGCTCGGCGTGTTCGGGCCGCTGCTGCAGGCCGCGCTCTATGCGAGCGTGCTGGCGCTGTTCTGGCCCAGCGCGCGGCGCATGCGGCGCTTCGAGGCCGAGCCGCAGCGCTGGCGCAATGTGCTTGCGCTGCGCCTGGCGGGCAGCCTGGTGCCGCTGATGTATTTCGCCTTCGGCCTGACGCAGCACTTCTTCGTGCACAACAGCGGCATCGTGTTCTTCAGCTTCTGTGTGGTGATCCTCTGGTCGGCGCTGCGCGGCCAGGAAAGCGGCGCCGCCGGGAGCGTGCCATGAGCGCCGAGCGCCGCCCGCGCGTGCTGCATTTCGTGACCGGCGGCTTTTCCGGCGCGACGCAGGTCGCGGTGGACCTGGTCGCGGCGCACCGCGAGTCGGGGCGCTTCGAGGCCCAGCTGGTGCTGCGGCGCAAGCGCAACACGGACGCGGCGCGCGTCGAGGCGCTGCGCGCGCGCTCGCTCGCGGTGCAGGTCGTGCCCGGCTGGTCGCATCTGGTCAGCATCTGGGCGCTGTGGAAGATCTGCCGCGCGTTCCGCCCCGATGTGCTGGTCGCACATGGCTTCAGCGAGCACCTCTGGGGGCGCTACGCGGGGCTGCTCGCGCAGGTGCCGCGGCTGGTGCATGTCGAGCACAACTCGCGCGAGCGCTACACGCGCTGGCGCCTCGCCCAGGCGCTGTGGCTGAGCCGGCGCACCCAGGCGACGGTGGGCTGCTCCGAAGGCGTGCGCCAGAGCCTGCTGCAGCGCGGTTTCCCACCCGGGACCACGCGCGCGATCAGCAACGGCATCCGGCTCGCGCCTTTCCTGCAGGCGCCGCCCCTGCTGGCCGAACGCGCGCCGGCCATCGTGATGGCGGCGCGCTTTGCGCGGCAAAAGGACCATGCGACGCTGCTGCGCGCGCTGGCGATCCTGCGCGACCGCGGGCTCACGCCGCAGCTGCTGCTGGCCGGCGGCGGCAAGGCCAGCGCGCAAAAGGCCGCGCGCCAGCTGAGCGCCCAGCTCGGGCTGGAGCAGCAGGTCGAATTTCTCGGACTGTGCAACGACGTGCCGCAACTGCTGCAGCGCACTCGCATCTGCGTGCTGGCCTCGCATTACGAAGGCATGCCCCTGTCGCTGATCGAGGGCATGGCCGCGGGCTGCGCCGTCGTCGGCAGCCGCGTCGTCGGCGTGCAGGAAGTGATCGCGCATGGCGTCAACGGGCTGCTGGCCGGGCATGCCGACCCGGTCTCGATGGCCGATGCCCTCGAGCAGCTGCTGCGCGACGACGCGCTCGCGCAGCGCCTGGCGGCGGCGGCGCGCGAAGACGCGATGCGCAACTACAGCCTCGAGCGCATGACGCGCGACTACGAAGACCTGTTCGATGCGCTGCTCGCTCCCGTGAAGGCCCGCGCATGAACTGGCTGAGCCTGCTGATTCCGGTCTACAACGTCGAGCCCTATCTCGCGCAATGCATCGAGTCCGTCATGGAGCAGGCCGGCGCAGGCGTGCAGGTGATCGTGCTCGACGACCGTTCCACCGATGACTCCTGGGCGCTGATGCAGTCGCTGGCCGCGCGCTGGCCCGGGCGGCTGCAGCTGCTGCAGCACGCGAAAAATGCCGGCCTGAGCGCGGCGCGCAACACCATGATCGACGTGGCCGACGGCGAGTACCTGTGGTTTCTCGACTCCGACGACAAGCTGCTGCCGGACAGCATCGCGGCGCTGCAGCGCATCGTGCGCGCGCATGCGCCCGACCTGGTGCTGTGCGATTTTTCGGTCTGGCGCGAGCGCCCGCGCTTGAAGCACCTGCTGCGTGGCGAGCGCCACCGGCGCAGTTTCGCCGGGCCGTCCGGCACGCTGTTGAACGACCCGGCGCAGTTGCTCGCCGGCATGCTGACCACGGGCCAGCTGCATGCCTGGTCGAAGATCTCGCGCCGCGCGCTGTGGCCCGGGCTGCGCTTCCCCGAGGGGCGCTACTTCGAGGATCTGATGACCATGCCGCAGCTCGCGACACGCGCGAAGAGCTTCTACCACTGCGCCCAGCCCTGGGTCGCGTACCGCCAGCGCGGCGACAGCATCCTGGCAACGATGAACGAGGCCAAGGCGCGCGACCAGGCCGGCGCACTGCTGCCCCTGGCCGCCTGCCAGCCGCTGCCGCTGCTGCAGGACGCGCGCGTGCAATTTGCCTGGGCGCACCAGAGCGCGCGCGGCTTCATCGGCGCGATGCGTTACGCCCAGCGTCTGGGCCGCACGGCACCGCGCACGCAGGTGCAGGCTCTGGTGGATGCGCTGCGCGCCGCTTTCGCGGGCAGCGCGCCGCTTTCGCCTGAAATGCTCGCGCGCGCCTATCTGCGCCGCGGCTGGCTGCTGCGCTGGCTGAAGCTGCGCCGCTGGCTCGACTGGAGACCCGAATGACGACCGAACCCCAGGGTTTCAAGACCCGCGGCGAGCTCTGGCTCGCGCGCTGGCTCAAGCGCTTCTACGTGCTGCGCCGCAGGAAGCTCGAGCCCGGTCCGCCGCAGCTGTTCCACCTGTTCGGCAAGGGCGCCGCCACGCGCGCCCAGGGCCTGACGGCGCGCGCCATTCCGCGCGTGATCTGGGCCTACTGGAACGGCGCCGCGCCACCGCTGCTGATCCAGCGCTGCTTCGAGAACTGGCGGCGCTTCAACCCCGACTTCGCGATCCACATCCTCGACGACCACACGGTGGCGCAGCACATCCCGCAGATGCCGCCCGAAGTCGCGTCGCTGGCCGTCGCCAAGCGCTCGGACTGGATCCGCCTGGAGCTGCTGCGCCTGCACGGCGGCATCTGGCTCGATGCCAGCACCATCCTGACCGAATCGCTTGAATGGGTGCTGCGCCAGCAGGAAGTCAGCGATGCGGATTTCATCGGCTACTACCTCGAGCGCTACACCACCGAGCCCGACTGCCCGGTCGTCGAGAGCTGGTTCATGGCGGCGCCGCCGCTGAGCCCGTTCATCGCCGATCTGCAGCAGGAGTTCACCACCGAGGTCATCGCGCGCACCGGTCGCGAGTATGTCGAGCACCTGCAGCGCCGCGGCATCTATGACACGGTACGCCAGAACATCGACATTCCCGAGTACCTGAGCATCCACCTGGCGATGCAGGTGACGCTGCACGGCGAGCGCGACTATGCGATCTGCCTGGCGCGCGCCGAGGACGGCCCGTTCTTCCTGCATGTGCTCGGCGGCTGGCGGCGCACGGCGCTCAAGATCCGGCTTTTGTTCTCACGCGTGCGCGCGCCGCTGGTGCCGCTGATCAAGCTGCGCAACCCCGACCGCAAGCGCCTGGACCTGTACCTCGAGCGCGGCCTGTATGTGCGCGGCAGCGTCGCGCAGCGCTACCTGCTGCCCGAGGCCCCGGTCAAACGCCAGGGCTCATGAAGCCAGGGGCAGGCTGAGCACGAAGCAGGCGCCGGGCGCGCCGTCCTTGCGGCCTTCGCAGTGCACGCTGCCGCCATGGCGCTCGGCAATCGAGCGCACCAGCGCCAAGCCCAGGCCCACGCCGCCCGAGCGTTCGCTCGCGCCGGGCAGCCGGTAGAACTTCTCGAAGATGCGCTCGCGCTGCGCGACCGGCACGCCCGGGCCGTGGTCGCTGACGCGGATCTCGGCGCGGCGCGCGTCGCAGGCCAGCTCCAGCGTGATCTCGCCGTGGCTGTAGCGGCGCGCGTTCTCCAGCAGGTTGCGCACGCCGCGGCGCAGTAGCTTGGCGACGCCCGGCACTTCGAGCGCCGCGAGACCGTGCAGCTCCAGATCGGCATCGACGCGCGCGCATTCCTCGGCGCACAGGCCGATCAGGTCGACGGACTCCTCGGTGCCGACATCGACCTCGCGCGAATCGAGCCGGCTGGCCAGCAGGATCTCGTCGACCAGCTGGTCGAGCTCGTTGACGTTGCGCAGGATCTCGGCGCGCGAGGCCGGCGAGGGCTGGTTGCCGGCCATCAGCTCCATGCCCATGCGGATGCGCGTGAGCGGCGAGCGCAGCTCGTGCGAGGCGTTGGCCAGCAGCGATTTCTGCGAGGCCATCAGCGCCTCGATGCGCTCGGCCGAAGCGTTGAACTGGCGCGAGAGATCGGCGAGCTCGTCGTTGCCCTGCACCGGCACGCGCGTCGCCAGGTCGCCCTCGCCAAAGCGCTGCACGCTGCGCTGCAGGTGCTCGAGGCGCATGAGCAGCCGGCGGATGATCGGGAACACGCCCAGCGCCACGGCCAGGCCGACCAGCGCCAGCATCCACAGGAAACCAAAGGGCCGCAGCCAGAACGCGGCCGGGCCGTGCGGCGGCGGGCGCTCGCCGCGCTGGGTGCGCGGCGCCATCTGCAGGCTGTAGCTCTGGCCGTCGGCGCTCTCGATGTCGAAGCGCAGGCCCTCGGACGGGTCGCCGGGCCGGCGGATGCCCAGGCCCTGCGCCAGGATCTGGCCGCGCTCGTCGCGCAGCACGATCTCGCGCGCCGGCGCGGCGCTGGCGCTGTTTTGCTGCGCGTTGAACTCGGCCGCGGTCTGCCAGGCCCAGGCGACGAGCAGTGTGAGCACCGCCACGCCGCCCACCACGGCCAGCCAGATGCGCAGGTACAGGCGGCGGGAGAACAGGCGCAGCAATTGCATGGGATCAGTCCTGCTGTTTGGCAAACACATAGCCCACGCCGCGCACCGTCAGGATGCGCTTGGGGGCCTTGGGGTCGGCTTCGATGGCCGCGCGGATGCGGCCCATGTGCACGTCGATCGAGCGATCGAAGGCCTCGAGCTCGCGCCCGCGCACGGCTTCCATGATCTGCTCGCGCGAGAGCACGCGGCCCGCGCGCTCGGCCAGCGCCACCAGCAGGTCGAACTGGTAGGAGGTCAGCTCGGCGGCCTGGCCGGCGACGGACACGGTGCGCGCGTCGCGGTCGATCTCGAGCGTGCCGAAGCGCAGCGCCTGGGCCGGCGCGTCCACCGCGCCATGACCCTGGCGCCGCAGGATCGCGCGGATGCGCGCCAGCAGCTCGCGCGGCTCGAAGGGCTTGGGCAGGTAGTCGTCGGCGCCGATCTCCAGGCCGATCACGCGGTCCATCGGGTCACCCTTGGCGGTGAGCATCAGCACCGGGATCTGCGCCGCGGCGCCGGGCAGCGCGCGGATGCGGCGGCAGACCTCGAGGCCGTCGATGTCGGGCAGCATCAGGTCCAGGATCACCAGGTCAGGCAGCGCCTGCGGGTCGCTGACCTGCAGCGCCGCGAGGCCGCTCAAGCCGTCGCCGCAGTGGTCGAGCTTCAAGCCGTTCTGGCCCAGGTACTCGCCGACCATCTGGGCCAGGCGGGTGTCGTCTTCGATCATCAGCAGGTGGTGCGCGCTCATGGAGTCATTCGAGGGGAGTGAGGAAGAAAACAGGGCCATGCGGCAATGGTCGCGCGCGGCGGTCGCGCGCGCTTGTCGCCCGCGTAAAGTTGGGGTAAATCCCGCAACCGCTGGCTATTCATCGTGGCTGCGCAGCGGCACGCGCGACGCGGCCCAGACCAGCGCCAGCACCGGCAGGCCCAGCAGCGAGGTGGCAATGAAGAAGTTGACGTAGCCATGCGCGTCGACGAAGACGCCCGAAAAGCCCGCGATCCACTTGGGCGCGAGCAGCATCATCGAGCTGAACAGCGCGTACTGGGTCGCCGAATACTGCACATTGGTCAGCGCCGAGAGATAGGCGATGAAGGCCGCCGAGGCAATGCCGCCCGCGAGGTTGTCGGCCGAGACCACGAGCACCAGGCCCGTGAGGTCATGGCCGCGCGTCGCGAGCAGCGCGAACAGCAGGTTGCTTGCGGCCGACAGCACCGCGCCGAGCATCAGCACGCGCATCACGCCCCAGCGCATCGCCATCGCGCCGCCGAGAAACGCGCCGGCCAGCGTCATGATCACGCCGAACACCTTGGTCACGGCCGCGACCTCGTCCTTGGTGAAACCCATGTCGACATAGAAGGGGTTGGCCATGATGCCCATCACGACGTCGCTGATGCGGTAGACGGCAATCAGCGCCAGGATCAGCACCGCCTGCCCGCGGTAGCGGCGGATGAAGTCGGCAAAGGGCGCGATGAGGGCGCCGCGCAGCCACTCGGCCGCGTTGCGCGCCGGCGGCAGCGCGCGCGGCGCGGGTTCGCGCGACAGCAGCACCGTCACGACGCCCAGCAGCATGCTCGCGGCCATGGCGCAGTAGGCGACCTGCCAGGCGTTGTGCATGTAGCCCGTGGCGTCGCCCTGGGTGCGCGCCGCGATCCACAGCACGCCCGCGCCGGCCCAGATCATCGCCAGCCGGTAGCCGGTCTGGTAGGTCGCGGCAAGTGCTGCCTGCCGATCCGCATCGGCCGATTCGATGCGGAAGGCATCGAGCGCGATGTCCTGCGTCGCCGAGCCGAAGGCCACGGCCAGCGCGCACCAGACGACGGGCTGCAGGCTGCTCAGCGGATCGTTGAACGCCATGCCGACCAGGCCGGCCATGACCAGCAATTGCGACACCAGCAGCCAGCTGCGCCGGCGCCCGAGCCGGCGCGTGAGCAGCGGCAGCGGCAGGTGGTCGACCAGCGGCGCCCAGAGCCACTTGAATGCATAGACCAGCCCGACCCAGCTCAGATAGCCGATCGTCGCGCGGTCGATGCCGGCCTCGCGCAGCCAGAACGACAGCGTGCCCAGCACCAGCAGCAGCGGCAGGCCCGCCGAGAAGCCCAGCGCCAGCATGCGCCAGCTCGCGGGCTCGCGGTAGACGCGCCAGGTGGCGCGCCAGCTGCGCACGGGAACGGGGGCGGGAGTGGGATCGGAAGAGGAGGAGGGGGTCATGTCGGTGGGGAGGCTGCCCGGTCATTATCCGCATGCGGCGCCGGTGTGCGACGGTTGCGCGCCGCTGGCGGTGTTGTCTGACGGTCGGCGCTGGCGGAAGCGCTAGACTTTTGCCCATGCAGCACCTCGATCCTTCCCCCCTTGCTTCCGAAAGCGCCAGCGGCTGCTGGCACTGTGCCTGTGCCTCCGCGGGCCCCTGGCAGGCGCGCCGCGCCTTCCTGCGCCTGGGCAGCGCCGCGGCGCTGGCCACTGCCGGCGGCGCGGCACTGGCCCAGGTCAACGTCGGCAGCGGCTCGCGCCTGCGCCAGCTCGTGCCGGCCCAGACCCTCGAGGAAGCCGCCACCAAGCAGTACCAGGAACTGCTGGCCGAGGCCCGCGCCAAGGGGGCGCTGGCGCCGGCGTCGAATCCGCAGCTGCGGCGCCTGAACACCATTGCCGGACGGCTCGTGCCGCATGCGGCGCAGTGGAACGAACGCGCGCGTTCGTGGCGCTGGGAAGTGAACCTGATCGGCAGCCAGGAAATCAACGCGTTCTGCATGCCCGGCGGCAAGATCGCGTTCTACACCGGCATCCTCGACAAGCTGGCGCTGACCGATGACGAGGCCGCGATGATCATGGGCCACGAGATGGCGCACGCGCTGCGCGAGCATTCGCGCGAGCAGCTGGCCAAGAACCAGGCCACGGGCATCGGCCTGTCGCTGGGCGCGCAACTGCTGGGCCTGGGCGACCTGGGCAACATGGCGGCCCAGCTGGGCTCCGAGCTGCTGAGCCTGCGCTTCAGCCGCTCCGATGAAAGCGACGCCGACCTCGTGGGCCTGGAGATGGCGGCGCGCGCCGGCTACAACCCGCAGGCGGCGGTGACCCTGTGGCAGAAGATGGGCAAGGCCACGGGCGGCGGCGGCGGCAACGGGCTGGCGTTCCTGTCCACCCATCCGAGCGGGCCGGAGCGGATTCGCGAACTGGAGCGCAATGTGCCGAAGGTGCAGGGGTTGTATAGAGACTCGGCAAGGAGATAAGGCCGACAGCAAAGCGAAACTCCTTCGCACAACGCGCCTTTTGCAGCTGAATACAAGTATTCAACAGGAGCGTGAGCATGGCAACTTCCGTACGTCTGGCGCCGGAAACCGAGCAACGGCTGGACTTTCTTGCGGCCCAGACCGGACGCACCAAGGCCTTCTACCTGCGTGAAATCATCGAGCAGGGCATAGAGGACATGGAGGACTACTACCTCGCCGCCGACGTGCTCGAGCGCGTACGCAAGGGCCGGGAAACGCTGCATTCGGCCGCTCAAGTGAGAAGCGCCCTTGGCCTGGACAATTGACTACACGGCCACGGCCCTGGGGCAGCTGAGGAAGCTCGACCGGCCCCTGGCACGGCGCATCGTCGAATACATGGACGCGCAGATCGCGCAAGGCGACAACCCGCGCAGCACTGGAAAGGCGCTGACGGGCCCGTTGGGCGGCCTGTGGCGTTACCGGGTCGGGACTGCCGGGTGATCTGCGATATCCAGGATGGCGCCTTGCGCGTGCTGGTGGTCCAGCTGGGCCACCGCGAGGTCTACCGGTAGCGGATCTCGAGGCTACGCGCGCGCCAGGCCTGCGCCAGCGCCAGCGCAAGACCTGGGCATCAGGTCCCGCCCACATACGGATTGCTCAACCGCTCCCTCCCCAGCGAGCTCTCCGGCCCATGCCCGGGAATGAACACCGTCTGGCCGCCCATCGGCCAGAGCTTTTCGACGATGCTGGCAATCAGCTGCTCGTGATTGCCCTGCGGAAAATCGGCGCGCCCGATGCTGCCCGCGAACAGTACGTCGCCGACGAATACCCGCTCGATCTGCGGCGCGTGGAACACGACATGGCCCGGCGTATGGCCCGGGCAGTGGCGCACGTGCAGCGTTTCCTGGCCGATCTGCACGCTGTCGCCGTCATGCAGCCAACGCGTGGGGGTGAAGCTCTGCGCGGGCGGAAAACCGAACATCGCGCTTTGCTGCGGCAGCCCGTCGATCCAGAACTGGTCGGCCTCGTGCGGGCCGACGATCGGCAGCGCATGCGACTGCGCGAGCTCGCCCGCGCCGCCTGCGTGGTCGATGTGCGCATGCGTGAGCCAGATCGCGCGCAGCGTCACGCCCAGGCGCTCGACCTCGGCCAGGATGCGCGGCAGGTCGCCGCCGGGGTCGATGACGGCCGCATCGCGGCTTTCGCTGCACCAGACCAGCGAGCAGTTCTGCTGGAAGGCGGTGACGGGGATGGTGAGGTATTCAAGCATGGGTGGCAGAGGCGGGAAGCAGCGTGGAGGACCATTATCGGCGGTGGCGTGGAAAGTGCCGAATGAGGGGGCCGGAGAAAAAGTGCTGCAAATGAATTTGATTTCTTCAATGAGCCATGAAGAAGATAATCCAGAGAGCTATTGAGGCTTGACTGAAAACGCTGGAAATTTCCATCATCGGTTGAATGACACGGATTATCAAGCCTCCTTGAATATTGCCGAAAGAAATATCCAGGATGTGTCTGGCAATAATCGCAACAAAGCGCAGCCATGGTTCCCACGATGCCAGAACGCCGCTTCTCCCAGCGACAGCGCGTGCGCCAAGTGGCGATGCAGGCCCATCGAAGTCATCGGACAGTTGTGTCCGAATAGTAACGCTGGCAACAAGCTCTTTCTGCGGAAAATATGATGGCTGCCCGGACATCTGTTGCGGCTTGCATGGAAACGTGTGCACTCGCACGCTGGAAATTCACGCCGCGCCAGGGTCGTCATATTCAAGCAAAACCATGAACAAAAACCATATTTCATCCATGGAACCCGTTGCAAGCGAGGCCACGCCATGCATGCATTGACCCTCGTGCTCCTGGCCCTGCTGGGCCTGCCGCTGGCCATAGGCGGCGGCTGGCTGCTGGCGCTGGGCGGCAGCCCCTTCTACCTGTTCAGTGGCCTGGTCGTGCTGGCCGTGGCTGTCAGCGTGTTTCAGCGCCGGCGCTGGGCCGCGCCGCTGTATGCGCTGTGGCTGCTGGTGCTGCTGGCCTGGTCGCTGTGGGAGGCCGGCCTGCACTGGTGGCCGCTGGCCACGCGCCTGGGTCTGCCGGCAATCATCGGCATGGTCATGGCGATTCCGGCCGTGCGCCGCAATGCGCAGGGCGAAGGCCGCTTCACTCCAGGCTGGCCGGCGCTGACCACCGCACTGTTGTTGGCCGTCGTCGCGCTGGCGGGCATTCCGCGCCATCTGCATGAGATCGAAGGCACGCTGGCGATGGACATCGTCAACGCCGACCCCAAGCTCGGCGACGGCGCACTGGCCGAAGGCGACTGGACGGCCTATGGCCGCACCCAGCATGGCCAGCGCTACTCTCCGCTCAAGCAGATCACGCCCGAAAACGTCGACAAGCTTGCCGTGGCCTGGCAGATCCGCACCGGCGACATGCGCGGCCCGGGCGATGTCGGCGAGACCACCTACCAGGCAACGCCGCTCAAGGTCAACGGCACGCTGTACCTGTGCACGCCGCACAGCCTGGCGATCGCGCTCGACGCCGACACCGGCAAGGAGCGCTGGCGCTTCGACCCCAAGTCGGGGCTCGAATCGCAGCGCCAGCACCAGACCTGCCGTGGCGTGTCGTACCACAGCGCCGCGCCCGTCGCCAATGCCGCAGCTGCGCCCGGCACGCAGCCCGCAAGCGCGGCGATGTGCGCCAACCGCATCTTCCTGCCGACCTCCGACGCCAAGCTCTACGCGCTCGATGCCGCGACCGGCAAGCCCTGCGCCGACTTCGGCAAGAACGGCGCGCTCGACCTGACGCACAACATGCCGTTCAAGCAGTCGGGCTTCTACTACTCGACCTCGCCGCCCGCCATTGCCGGCGACCGCGTGATCATCGCCGGTGCGGTCAACGACAACTACGCCGTGAACTCGCCCTCGGGCGTGATCCGCGCGTATGACGTGCATACCGGCAAGCTGCTGTGGAACTGGGACTCGGGCAACCCGGACGCGACCGCGCCCTTCGATCCCAACGACCGCTCGCAGACCTATACCGCCTCCTCGCCCAACAGCTGGTCGGTGGCCAGCGTCGATACGGAACTGGGCCTGGTGTACTTCCCGATGGGCAACCGCACGCCGGACCAGCTGGGCATGTACCGCAATGCCCACGAGCAGAAGTACGCGACCTCGGTCGTGGCGCTGGACCTTGCGACGGGCCAGGCGCGCTGGGTGCAGCAGTTCGTGCACCACGACCTCTGGGACATGGACTCGCCCGCGCAGCCGGTGCTGCTCGACCTCGACATGCCCCAGGGCCGCACGCCGGCCATTGTCGTGCCGACCAAGCAGGGCGACATCTACGTGCTCGACCGCCGCGACGGCAGCCCGCTGCATGCGATGGGCGAGCGCCCCGCGCCCCAGGGCACGGAAATCCCGGGCCAGCGCGTGGCGCCGACGCAGCCGTTCTCGGCATTGAGCTTCGCGCCGCCGCCGCTGCGCGAGTCCGAGATGTGGGGTGCGAGCCTCATCGACCAGATGATGTGCCGCATCGCCTTCAGGAAGCTGCGCTACGAGGGCCGCTACACGCCGCCGTCGCTGCAGGGCTCGCTGATCTATCCGGGCAATTTCGGCGTCTTCAACTGGGGCAGCGTCGCGGTCGATCCGCAGCGCCAGGTCATGTTCGGCATGCCGACCTATCTGGCCTTTGTCTCGACGCTGGTGCCGCAGGAGCAGGTGCGCGGGCAGCAGACCAACGCCGGCGAGCAGGGGCTGAACTCCAACGTCGGCGCCGATTACGGCGTCAAGATGCACCCCTTCCTGTCGCCCGTCGGCGTGCCCTGCCAGAACCCGCCATGGGGCACGGTCGCCGGTGTGGACCTGCGCAGCGGCAAGATTGCCTACCAGTACCGCAACGGCACGATCCGCGACCTGTCGCCCGTGCCGCTGCCGATCCGCGTCGGCGTGCCCGGCATCGGCGGCCCGCTGATGACCGCGGGCGGCGTCGCCTTCCTGGGCGCCGCGGTGGACAACAACTTCCGCGCCTATGACGTGGCGAGCGGCAAGGTGCTCTGGGATGTGCGCATTCCCGCGGGCGGCCAGGCCACGCCGATGAGCTACCTCAACAGCCAGGGCGAGCAGATGGTCGTGCTGGTCGCGGGCGGCCATGGCTCGATCGGCACCAAGGCCGGGGATTATGTCGTGGCCTACAAGCTCAAGAAGTAAGCGCTGAAACCGGGGGTGCTCCCCCAGCCCACGCCCTGGGCACCGTCGACGCGGTGCCCGGGGCGTTTTTTTGTGCCCGCAATGCTCAGCGCACCGGCCGCGCCGGAATCCAGCGCGCCATCATGGCCGCCGCCGTGAACGCAAACGCGCCCGTCGCGGCCACGCCCACGGCCAGCGATACCGCGGCAGCCAGCAGCGCCACCAGCGCCGGGCCGGCCGTCGAGCCGACATCGGCCATGAAGCGCCAGGCGCCGAGGAAGTAGGCACGGCCATGGGGCGGCGCATGGTCGGCGCCCAGCGTCATGATCAGCCCCGAGCCGATGCCGTTGGCAAAGCCGATCGCCATCGCGGCCACCAGCAGGCTGACGAAGCCGGTCGTGAACGGCACCAGCATCAGCGCCACGCCAATGATCAGCATCGACGGCAGCGCGACCCAGCGCCGGCCCTTGACATCCATGACCTTGCCCGCGGGGTAGAACAGCAGCATCTCGATGCCGCCGGCCAGCCCGTAGATCAGCGAGGCCGCTGCCGGCGCGAGCAGCAGGTGGTCGGCCCACAGCGGCAGCACCGCCTGGCGCGAGGCGCGCACCGCGCTGACCAGCAGCACCGCAAGCCCCAGCGTCAGGAACACGCGGCGGTGGTCCTTGAGAATCGACAGCCAGGTGGTGTGGACCGGCGCCTGCCCCGTGGGCAGCGCAGGTTCCGGCAGATCGGGCACGCGCATGCCGATCAGCGAGGCGCAGGTGACCCCGGCGATGCCGATCCAGAAAGCGGCCGCCATGCCATAGGCATGCACCACGGTCGCGGCCAGGAAGGGCCCGACAAACAGGCCGATGCGCATGACGCCGCCCAGCGTCGACAGCGCGCGTGCGCGGTAGTGCGCGGGCACGGCGGCCGTGAGATAGCTCTGGCGCGCGATGTTGTAGACCGACTGCGACATGCCGACCATGAAGCAGCCCAGCGCGAACAGCTCGAGCCGCTGCGTCTGCAGGCACAGCAGCATGCCCGCCGCGCTCCAGAAGCCTGCGGCAATGATCGCGCCGCGCTCGCCCCAGCGCATGGTGATGAACGAGGCGGGAAGGTTGTTGAGCAGCGAGCCCAGGCCCAGCAGCGTGATCATCAGCGCCGCCATGGCAATGCTGGCGCCGAGTTCGCGCGCCATCAGCGGAATCATCGGCAGGATCGCGCCTTCGCCGATGCCGAACATCAGCGAGGGGCCAAAGGCCGGCAGCGCAATGCGGCGCAGCGAGAAGGTGCTGGGTTCGAGGGGATCGGTGGGCGGCATGCGGCAGTGCGTAGGGAAGGGCGGGCCGGTCACCTGCCGAAGCCCTGGATGGTAACTGCTTGCGCCGCGCGATGCTCGGGCATGAAAAAGCCTCCGCTGCCTTGATGCAGGGGAGGCTTTTAGCGACGCAGTGCGCGAGCGTGGGGGCCCTATTTATGCGCCGAGCTTCAAGGAGCCCTTCATGATGCCCGCGTGTCCGGGAAACGAGCAAAAGAAGCTGTAGTCGGTGCCGGCCTTGATCTTGGCGACGGGGATCTCGACAGTGGTGCTTTCGCCGCCGCCGATGACCTTGGTGTGGGCAATGACGCGCGCGTCGTCCTTCTTGACGAAGTCGGCGGCGGCGCCGGCCTTCATGCCGTCGGCATTGACCGCCATCAGGTCGGCGGCGGTGGTCACGACCAGGTTGTGGCCCATCGCGGTCTTGGGCATCTTGCCCGTGTGCTTGAGCGTCACGGTGAAGTTCTTGCAGGCCTTGGGCACGGTGATGCTCTTGGTGTTGAACTGCATCATGTCGTTGCCTTCGACGGTGACGGCGCAGTCGGCGGCAAGGGCAGGAGCGCAAGCGCTGGCGCACAGAGCCAGGGCGGCGAGGATTTTCTTCATGGTCAGGGTTCCGTTGGATATCGAAGTCCGCGCACCGCGCGGGGGATGCATCCGCACCGGAATGCGGGACGCAGGCGCGCCGTGACAGGGCGCTGGCCCAGTGTAGGCACAAGCATCCTCGGTGCAGCGCGAAAGGCCTGCCGGAATCGGCGGTTTATCGCCTCAGAGCGTGAACTCGTAATCCACCGTGATCGGCGCATGGTCCGAGAACTTCACTTCCTTGTAGATGTGCTCGGCGCGCGCCAGCGCCGCCATGGCCGGCGTCGCGAGGTGGTAGTCCAGGCGCCAGCCGACGTTCTTCGCGTAGGCCTGGCCGCGGTTGCTCCACCAGGTGTAGCAGTCGTCGGTGGTATCGGGGCACAGATGCCGGTACACGTCGATCAGGCCACCCGTGGGCGCGCTGGTGTGCAGCAGCGCGCTCATCCAGGCGCGCTCCTCGGGCGTGAAGCCGCTGTTCTTCTGGTTGCTGCGCCAGTTCTTCAGGTCGATGTTCTGGTGCGCGATATTGATGTCGCCGCAGAGCACGAACTCGCGCTCGCCCTTCAGGCGCATCAGGTGCGCATGCATCTCGGCCAGGAAGCGGAATTTCGCGCCCTGGCGCAGCTCGCCCGAGGAGCCGCTGGGAAAATAGGCGCTGATGATCGACAGCTTGCGCGCGGGCGTGTCGAAGCGCGCCTCGACATAGCGGCCCTCGAGGTCGAACTCCTGCGAGCCGAAGCCGCCGATCACTTCGCTGGGCTCGTTGCGGCTGTAGATGCCCACGCCCGAATAGCCCTTCTTCTCGGCGCAGTGGAAGTGCCCGCGCAGCTCGGCCAGCATATCGAAGCGCCCGGCTATATCGGTGGCCTGGGCCCTGACTTCCTGCACGCAAATACAATCCGGCGCAGTGGCCGCGATCCAGGACTCGACGCCTTTGGACGTGGCGGAGCGGATGCCGTTGAGGTTAAGGCTGGTTAATTTGAACAAGGATGGATCCAATGGTGATAGGTAACGCGCGTCAGGACGACAAGAATCTTCTGGCGCTGGAGTTCGTGCGGTTTGCCGTCGACGCAGGCGTGCTGCGCTTTGGCGAATTCAAGACCAAGGCCGGGCGCATGAGCCCGTATTTCTTCAACGCGGGCCTGTTCGACGATGGCGCCAAGATGGCGCGGCTCGCCGAATTCTATGCAAAAGCCATCCTGGCCAGCGGCGTCGAATTCGACATGGTGTTCGGCCCGGCCTACAAGGGCATCCCGCTGGCCGCCACGGTCGCCGTGGAGCTCGCGCGCCAGGGCCGCAATGTGCCCTTTGCCTACAACCGCAAGGAAGCCAAGGACCATGGCGAGGGCGGCACCCTGGTCGGCGCGCCGCTGAGCGGCCGGGTGCTGATCATCGACGACGTGATGTCGGCCGGCACCGCGGCGCGCGAATCGATCGCGCTGATCCGGGCCGCGGGCGCCACCCCGCATGCGGTGGCCATCGCGCTGGACCGCCAGGAAATGGCCACCGAGAACGGCCAGGACGTGCCGCACAGTGCGGTGCAGTATGTGCGCCACCAGCTCGGCATGCAGGTCTGCACGATCGCCAATCTGGCCGATCTGCTGCAATACCTCGACCAGGGCACGGGCGATGCAGGACAATCGATGGAAGAACACCATGCGCGCGTACTGGCCTACCGCCAGCGCTATGGGGTCAACGACAAGGGGTAATCCGGTTCATGCAGAGGATGCCGATCATCGCGGGGGTCTGGGCACTGGCGGCCGCCGCGGCGGCGGCGCCGGCCATGGCGCAGCCCCTGCCCGAGGCCGGCATCTACAGCTGCACCGATGCCCAGGGCCGGCGGCTCACGGCCGACCGTCCGATCGTCGCCTGCCTGGACCGCGAGCAGCGCGTGTACGGCCGCTCGGGCGTGGAGCGCGCGCGTGTCGGCCCGGCGCTCACGGATGCCGAGCGCGACGCGCAGGCGCTGCAGCGGCGCCAGGAAATGCAGGCGCAGCAGCGCGCCCGCGATGAGATCCGGCGCCAGCGCGCGCTGGCCTTGCGCTATCCCGACCAGACCGCGCACGACGCCGAACGCGCCGCGGCCATTGCCCAGATCGACGATCTCGCCGCGCTTGCGCAGCGCCGCATGCAGGGCCTGCATACCGAGCGCCGCAAGCTCGACAGCGAAATGGAGTTCTACGCGAAGGACCCGGCGCGCGCCCCGGCCGCGCTGCGCCGCCAGATGACGCTGAGCGACGAATCGCTGGCCGAGCAGGCGCGCTATCTCGCGCTGCAGGAGCAGGAAAAGCGCCGCATCCACCAGCGCTTCGATGCGGAACTCGCGCAGCTGCGTCAGATATGGTCCCCCCCCTGAGCGGCTGTCGCCGCTTCCCCCCAGGGGGACGACATCCTCGGTGCGGGGCGGCCCTTCCTCGATGTCTCCATGCTGGGACATGCCAATTCCAACCGCAGTGGTTAAACCTAAGCACTGTCGATACCGAACGCTTCAACGCCCGCGCTGCTGCTCTTTCGCCAGCAGCCGCAGCACCAGCTGCAGCATCAAGGCCCCGCCCCAGGCAATCGCGCCAATGAACAGCGCCAGTGCGATCAGCGTGTCCGTGGTCATCATCCGCGCGAGCGCCGCATCGCCCAGAAAGCGCCCATAGCCGGAATGCACGCCATAGCCCCACCAGGCCAGCGCACCCACGGAATAGGCCAGCCCCAGCCGCCGCGCCGTGCGCCCCTGGGGTGAATGCGCAGGCACGGCGCGCGCCGCGCGCTGCACGCGCCACAGGGCAACCAGCGTGATGAACAGCGAGGCCAGCACGGACGCGTAGAGCCGCGCCAGCGGGTATTGGGACCAATCCATGGCGCAGCGCTCAGGCGGTGTTTTCTTCTTCTGCCAGCCACCGCTCGAACGCCTGGCGCATGTCCGCCCCCAGCAGATGCTGGAAGCTGCGCTTGTCGCTGAGGTACATGCAGTGGCGGATCACCTCGTAGGGGCTCATCGCGTCGCCCGGATGCACCAGCTCGAACTGCTTCTTGTAGTCCTTGACGGTGCTGATGTGCGTGCGCATGCTCTGGTTGAAGCCGGTGCGCGTGAACCCGGGGCGAAAGCTGTTGATTTCCTGCGTGAAGCTGTCGACCTTGTGCGGCGTGAACTCGAAGCCGTTGAAGAAGTGGGTGGCAATGCGCAGGAAGCCGAATGCATCGAGCTGGTGGCCGCGCGTGGTCGAGGCCGGGGCGGCAAGTGCCGGGCTTTCGCCGGCTTCGACATCGGCCGCCTGGCTCGGATGCGGCGCGGGCGTGCTCGGCTGCTCCTCGGCTTCGAGCTCCTCATAGGCATGGGGGCTCGCGGCCTCGGCCAGCTCGTGCGCGGTGGCATCGCGGATCTCGCGGAACTCACGGTCGGCCAGCTCGAACAGCGCAGCGAGCGTGTTGATGCGGCGCTTGAGGCTGCCGGGAATCGACTTCTTGTATTTGATCTGGTGGTCCAGCACGCTCCACGAGTCCTGGATGATGGTGCGGATCTGCACCTCGACGCGCGAGTCGGCATAGGACGCGTACTCGGGCAGGCCGCGGCGCGCCGCGCCCAGGCGCAGGTCCAGATGCAGGCCCTTGTAGCCGAACTCGCCTTCGGTGCTCTCGAGCGAGGCCGACTTGTCAGTGGTGTCGATGACCTCGAAATGCTCGGACAGCACCTTCTTGATCTGGCGCACCTCGTCTTCATAGAGGCAGACGATGCGCAGGCCGATCAGGTCGGTCACATGCTCCTGGATCGTATAGGGCTGCTGCGCGCTCTCGAGCTGCAGCAGGTACTTGCCCTGGAACTTGTGGATGCATTCCTCCCGGTCCTTGACGCGCGCCTCGATCTTCGAGACCTGCAGCCCCGGCACCTGCTTGAGCAGCGAGCGCGCAAGCGCCGTGAAAGTCTCCTTCGCCTCCTCCAGCGAATCGATGTGCTGGTCGTAGAACTGGCGAAACAGCTTTTTCTCAAGCTTGAAATCCAAAGAGGGCATGGCGGGCAGGGAATCCGGGGGGCAGAGGGGAATGGCGAATGACCCGCGCGTCGCGCGCGATCAGATGGCTCGCCAAACGGTCGCGGTTGAATGGCCGCCTTGCGCCGGCTGGGCCTGGATGCCCAGCACCGGGGCATGGCGCTGGAGCTGTTCCTCGATCAGCGCGATGTCTTCGTCCGAGGCAGTGCCCTGGCCGTATTCGCTGGCAATGCCAGCCGCGGTGAACGAGGAGGCATCGAATTTCTGCACGATGTGACGGAGCTTGTCGAGATCGAGCTGGGCAATGGTGGTCATGGCAGTGTCCCTTTCTACGGCGCACTGGCGCGCTGCGTCAGCATAGTGTAGCCACAGCCCGGACGGCCGTGCGTAGGTCAATGCAGGTGCTGCAGCGCATCCCGGTGGCCGGGAATGCACGTGGCGAATGGCAGGAGTCGGCGCCCGCGGCAGCGGCGGGCGCGGGCGCTCAGGCCAGCTGTGACTTGAGCAGTTCGTTGACCTGGCCCGGGTTCGCCTTGCCCTTGGAGGCCTTCATCACCTGGCCGACCAGCGCGTTGAAGGCCTTGTCCTTGCCGGCGCGGTACTGCTCGACGTTGCCCGGGTTGGCGGCAATGACTTCGGCAATGATCGCCTCGAGCGCGCCGCTGTCGTTCATCTGCTTGAGACCCTTGGCCTCGATGACCGCGTCGACATCGCTGGCTTCACCGCTCCACAGCGCCTCGAACACCTGGCGTGCGGCGTTGTTGCTGATCGTGCCATCCGAGATGCGGCCGATGAGCCGCGCCAGCTGCGCGCTGCCGACCTTGGCCTCGGCAATGCCGATTTCCTCGGTGTTCAGCCGGCGCGAGAGCTCGCCCATGATCCAGTTCGACGCCAGCTTGGCCTGGCCACAGGCCTTTGCCACGGCTTCGAAATAGCTGGCCATGTCCTGGCTCTGCGTCAGCGTGGTCGCGTCGTACTCGGGCAGGCCGTAGTCGGCGACGAAGCGCGCGGCGCGCTGGCGCGGCAGCTCGGGCATGCTCGCGCGCACCTCGTCGACCCAGCTTTCGGCAACCACCAGCGGCGGCAGGTCCGGGTCGGGGAAGTAGCGGTAGTCGGCCGCGTCTTCCTTGGTGCGCATGGCGCGGGTTTCGCCGCTGTCGGGGTTGAACAGCACGGTGGCCTGCTGGATCGTGCGGCCGTCCTCGATCTCCTCGATCTGCCAGCGGATCTCGTAGTCGATCGCCTGCTGCATGTTCTTGAAGCTGTTGAGGTTCTTGATCTCGCGGCGCGTGCCCAGCGGCCCGCCGGGCTTGCGCACCGAGACGTTGGCGTCGCAGCGGAAGCTCCCCTCCTGCATGTTGCCGTCGCAGATGCCGATCCAGGTCACGATCTTGTGCAGCTCGCGCGCATAGGCGACGGCTTCCTCGGACGAGCGCATGTCGGGCTGGGTGACGATTTCCAGCAGCGGCGTACCGGCGCGGTTCAGGTCGATGCCCGACTGGCCGATGAAGTCCTCGTGCAGCGACTTGCCCGCGTCTTCCTCGAGGTGGGCGCGTTCCAGGCGCACGGTCTTCTTCTCTTCACCGAAGAAGAACGAGATCTCGCCGCCCTGGACGACGGGAATCTCGAACTGGCTGATCTGGTAGCCCTTGGGCAGATCGGGGTAGAAGTAGTTCTTGCGCGCGAAGATGCTGCGCGGCGCAATCTTCGAGCCCAGCGCCAGGCCGAGCTTGATCGCGCATTCGACGGCCTTCTTGTTCATGACGGGCAGCGTGCCGGGCAGCGCCAGGTCGACGGCGCAGGCCTGGGTGTTGGGCTCGGCGCCGAAGGCGGTGGCCGCGCGGCTGAAGATCTTCGACTGCGTCGCGAGCTGGGTATGGGTTTCGAAGCCGATGACGACTTCGTAGCCGTGGATGAGTTTGGCGGTCATGGGTAGAGGGTGCTCCCGGCGTGATTACAGGGCCAGGCCGGCCGGTTGGCGCAGGTGGAAGTCGGTCGCTTGCTGGAAGCGGTGGGCGGCGTTGAGCAGCTGGCCTTCGCGGAAATAGTTGCCGATCAGTTGCAGGCCCACGGGCATGCCGCCTTCGCCGAATCCCGCGGGCAGGCTCATGCCGGGCAGGCCGGCGAGCGACGCGGGCAGCGTGTAGATGTCGGCCAGGTAGTTGGCCAGCGGGTCGCCCTTGGCGCCGAGCTGCCAGGCCACCGTGGGCGCGGCCGGGCCGGCAATGACGTCGCAGTGCTGGAACGCGGCCTGGAAGTCGTCGGCGATCATGCGGCGGATCTTCTGCGCCTGCAGGTAGTAGGCGTCGTAGTAGCCTTCGCTGAGCACATAGGCGCCGATCATGATGCGGCGCTTGACCTCGTCGCCGAAGCCTTCGGCGCGGGTCTTCTTGTACATGTCGACCAGGTCGGCGTAGTCCTTGGCGCGGTGGCCGAACTTCACGCCGTCGAAGCGCGACAGGTTGGACGAGGCCTCGGCCGGCGCCAGGATGTAATAGACCGGGATCGACAGCTCGGTGCGCGGCAGGTGGATCGGCACCAGCTGGGCGCCGAGCTTGACGTATTCCTGCAGCGCGGCATCGACGGCGGCGCGCACATCGGCCGACAGGCCGTCGCCGAAGAACTCCTCGGGCACGCCGATGCGCAAGCCGGCGATGTCGTTGGTCAGCGCCGCGCCGAAGTTCTCGACCGGGCGGTCGAGCGAGGTCGAGTCGCGGTCGAGGTCGGGCCCGCACATCGCGCTCAGCAGCAGCGCGCAGTCCTCGGCGCTGCGCGCCATCGGGCCGGCCTGGTCCAGGCTCGACGCGAAAGCGATCATGCCGTAGCGCGAGGCGCGGCCATAGGTCGGCTTGATGCCGGTGATGCCGCAGAACGACGCCGGCTGGCGGATCGAGCCGCCGGTGTCGGTGCCGGTCACGGCCGGCGCCAGGCGCGCGGCCACGGCCACGGCCGAGCCACCTGACGAGCCGCCGGGCACGCGCGACAGGTCCCAGGGGTTGCGCACCGGCGCGGGCGCGTCGAAGCCCACGGGCGCGACGGCCGAGTTCTCGTTGGCCGAGCCCATCGCGAATTCATCGCAGTTGAGCTTGCCCAGCGTCACGGCGCCGGCTTCGGCCAGGCGCGTGACCACGGTGGCGTCGAATGGCGACCGGTAGCCGGCAAGCATCTTCGAGCCGGCGGTCGTGGGAAAGTCGCGCGTGACGAAGATGTCCTTGTGCGCAATGGGCACGCCGGTCAGCGTGCCGGCGTTGCCGGTGGCGAGCTGCGCGTCGGCGGCGCGCGCCTGGGCCAGCGTGGCTTCCTCGTTCAGCGCCACATAGGCGCCGAGCTCTTGCTGCGCCTTGACGCGGTTCAGGAAATGCTGGGCGGTCTCAACGGCGGAAACCTGGCGCGTGCGCAGCTGCTGGGCCAGCGCGGTCACGCTCAGGTCGTGCAGGTCGGTGGAATGCGAAGTCATGCGGAAAAAGCCTTACTCGATCACTTTGGGAACCAGGAACAGGCCGCGCTCGACGGCGGGGGCATTGAGCTGGTTGGCTTCGCGGTTATTGGGTTCGCTGGCAAGATCCTCACGCAGGCGCAATTGCACGTCTTCGATGGCCGCCACGGGATGGGACAGCGGCGCGATGCCCGAGGTGTCGACGGCCTGCATCTTCTCGACGATGCCGAAGAAGCCGTTGAGCTGTGCAAGCATGCGCTCACTCTCGGTGGAAGATAGTTCGAGCCGCGCCAGATTGGCGATGCGCTCGATGTCGTGAGAGGTCAGTGCCATAGGGTTTTTGAAAGAGGAAACCAGAAGTAAAGCTGTGATCCGGGTCAAGTCGGCAGGGGTTGTTCACAGGGGATACGGTATTATCTCGGCTTTGCCGCACTACCATCTTTTGAAGCGGTATTTGCGGCAATGACCCCCAATTGCACTCCCACCCCCCCGTGATACCTGGCGATGCCCGGCCGATGCGCCGTTCATGCCTGAGAGGACCTTTGAATGTTCGGAGCTTTTCGTCGGTACTTCTCCACCGACCTGGCCATTGACCTTGGCACAGCAAACACGCTTATCTTCGCCCGCGACAAAGGCATTGTCCTGGACGAACCCTCGGTTGTCGCCATCCGCCACGAAGGCGGCCCGCACGGCAAGAAGGTGATCCAGGCCGTCGGCCGCGAAGCCAAGGCCATGCTCGGCAAGGTGCCCGGCAACATCGAAGCCATCCGCCCGATGAAGGACGGGGTCATTGCCGACTTCGTGATCACCGAGCAGATGATCAAGCAGTTTATCAAGATGGTGCACCCGCGCAATGTTTTTGCGCCGAGCCCGCGCATCGTCATCTGCGTGCCCTGCGGCTCGACCCAGGTCGAGCGCCGTGCGATCAAGGACGCGGCCGAAGCCGCCGGCGCGCGCACCGTGCGCCTGATCGAAGAGCCGATGGCCGCGGGCATCGGCGCCGGTCTGCCGGTGTTCGACGCCTCGGGCTCGATGGTGGTCGACATCGGCGGCGGCACGACCGAAGTCGGCGTGATCTCGCTGGGCGGCATGGTCTACAAGGGCTCGGTGCGCGTGGGCGGCGACAAGTTCGACGAAAGCATCATCAGCTACATCCGCCGCAACTACGGCATGCTGATCGGCGAGCCCACGGCAGAGCTGATCAAGAAGCAGATCGGCTCGGCCTTCCCCGGCTCCGAAGTGCGCGAGATCGAAGTCAAGGGCCGCAACCTCTCCGAAGGCGTGCCGCGCAGCTTCACGATCTCGAGCAACGAGGTGCTCGAAGCCCTGACCGAGCCGCTCAACCAGATCGTCTCGGCCGTCAAGAACGCGCTCGAACAGACTCCCCCCGAACTCGGTGCCGACATCGCCGAGCGCGGCATGATGCTCACCGGCGGCGGCGCGCTGCTGCGCGACCTCGACCGCCTGCTGGCCGAGGAAACCGGCCTGCCGGTGCTGGTGGCCGAAGAGCCGCTGACCTGCGTGGTGCGCGGCTGCGGCATGTCGCTGGGCGAGCTCGATCGTTACGGAAGCATTTTCGTCAGCGAGTGAGTCAGGCTGCATTGCGGTAGAGGGCGAGAAGTGAATGACATGCGGACGCGCCATTTTTCACTGCATGCGGCGCATGCAGCGCGGGGGTGTGTCTGATGCCTTTGGGAACGGTCGATCGGCGTGCGCCCTCGTTGTTCCGTCAGGGGCCTTCGATGCTGTCGCAGCTGGCTTTCTACAGCGCCCTGGCGCTGTTTCTGATGGTGGCCGACGCCCGCTTCAGGCTCACCGAGCCGGTGCGCCAGGCCGTGGCCAGCGTGCTCTATCCCGTGCAGTGGCTCATGGTCCAGCCCGTGGCGCTGGTCAACGAGGGCATGGTCTACATGCAGTCGATGGAGCAGGCCCAGGCCCAGGTGCGCGCTGCCGACCAGCGGCTGGCGCAGGTCGCGCAAAGCGCGCATCTCGCCGAGCAGCTGCTTGACGAGAACCTGCATTTGCGCGCCTTGCTCGCGCTGCGCGAGCACCTGGTCAGCCCCGGCCAGGCCGCCGAAGTGGTGCAGGACACGCCCGACCCCTATACCCGCCGCGTCGTGATCGACCGGGGCCAGTCCTCGGGCATTGCCCTGGGCTCGCCGGTGCTCGATGCCAATGGCGTGCTGGGCCAGGTCACGCGCGTCTATGCGCTGCGCAGCGAAGTCACGCTGCTGATCGACCGTGACCAGGTGATCCCGGTCTTCAACCCCCGCACCGGCGCGCGCAGCGTGGCCTATGGCGACCCCGCACCCGGCGGCGGCGGCAGCATCGAGCTGCGCTTCGTGCCGAGCAACGCCGATGTGGTCGAAGGCGACCTGCTCACCACCAGCGGCGTCGACGGCGTCTATCCCGCGGGCATCCCGGTGGCACGCGTGCTGCGTGTCGAGCACCGCGCCGATTCGGCTTTTTCCCGCATCCACTGCGAGCCCATGGCGCGGGTCCAGCAGGCGCGCCATGTACTGGTGCTGCCGCCGCAGGTGGCCGCGCAGGAGGCGCCGGGGGCCGCCGCCGCTGCGGCTGCCGCAGCCCCGGCGGGCGCCGCTGCGCCGTCCGCCGCCAAGCCGGCCCCCACCCCACCCGCTGCGCCTGCGCGCCAGGAGAGTGCGCGATGACCATGCCACGCGGTCAGCCGCTGCTGCTTCCGGTCAACCCGGTGTTCATGGGCGCCAGCCTGCTCGCGGCGCTGGCCCTGAACATGCTGCCGCTGGGCCGCGTGGTCTGGCTGCCCGATCTGCTGATGCTGCTGCTGGCCTTCTGGAGCGTGCACCAGCCCCAGCGCGTGGGCATGGGCCTGGCCTTCGTGCTCGGCCTGTGCATGGACGTGCAGCACAGCGCGCTGCTGGGACAGCACGCGCTGGTCTATTGCCTGCTGCAGTTTGGCGCCAAGAGCGTGCGCCGGCGCCTGCTGTGGTTCAGCCTGCCGGTGCAGGCGCTGCAGATGCTGCCGCTGTTTTTCCTGGCGCATGCCGTGGCGCTGGTCGTGCGGCTGATCGGCGGCGATGATTTTCCGGGCTGGAGCATCGCCATCGCGCCAGTGGTCGAAGCGCTGCTGTGGCCGCTGGCCAGCGGCCTGCTGCTCGCGCCCCAGCGGCGCGCGCCCGACGCCGACGAAAACCGGCCGCTGTGAGGACGAGACCCGCCGTATGATGGAAGTGCTCGACTCCGAAGCCGAACAGTCGCGCTTTCGGCTGCGCGTCTGGGTGGTCGCGGCCGTGGTGCTGCTGGCGTTCTGCCTGCTGGTCTGGCGCCTGCTGGTGCTGCAGGTGGTGCGCCACGAGGACCTGGCCGAGCGCGCCGAGAGCAACCGCACGGCGGTCGTGCCGATCGTGCCCAACCGCGGCCAGATCCTCGACCGCAACGGCGTGGTGCTGGCCACCAATTACGCTGCCTACACGCTCGAGATCACGCGCTCCAAGGTCAAGGACCTCGAGGCAACGATCGACGAGCTCGCGACCCTGGTCGAGATCACGCCGCGCGACCGGCGCAAGTTCAAGCGGCTGGTCGATGACTCGAAGAATTTCGAGTCGCTGCCGATCCGCACCCGCCTGAGCGACGAGGAAGTCGCGCATTTCGCGGCCCAGCGCTACCGCTTCCCGGGCGTCGACATCAAGGCGCGGCTGTTTCGCTCCTATCCGCTGGAGGAAACCGCGAGCCACGTGATCGGCTACATCGGCCGCATCAACCAGCGCGAGAAGGAAGCGCTCGAGGACTCCGAGCACGCCGCCAACTACCGCGGCACCGAGGTCATCGGCAAGCTGGGCATCGAGCAGAGCTACGAGCAGGACCTGCATGGCCTCACCGGCTGGGAGCAGCTCGAGACCTCGGCCGGCGGCTATGCGGTGCGCAAGCTCGGCAGCCGCGCCGCGACGCCCGGTGACAGCCTGGTGCTGTCGCTCGACATCAAGCTGCAGCGCATGATCGAGCAGCTCTACGGCAACCGCCGCGGCGCGCTGGTGGCGATCGATCCGCGCAACGGCGAGGTGCTGGCCATGGTCAGCCGCCCGGCCTTCGACCTGAACCTGTTCGTCGACGGCATCGACCAGGAAAGCTGGGCGCAGCTCAACGAGTCGATGGACCGTCCGATGCTCAACCGCGCGCTGCGCGGCACCTACCCGCCGGGCTCGACCTACAAGCCGTTCATGGCATTGGGCGCGCTCGAGCTCGGCGCGCGCCGCACCGACAGCATCACCCAGGACAACGGCAGCTGGACCTTTGGCGGCCACACCTTCCGCAGCGGCCACCCCAACGGCCCGGTCGACCTGCACCGCGCGATCGTCAAGTCCAGCAACGTGTACTTCTACCAGCTGGCCAACGACATGGGCGTCGACACCATGCACGACTTCATGAAGCCGCTGGGTTTTGGCCAGCTCACCGGCCTCGACGTGCGCGGCGAGGTGCGCGGCGTGCTGCCGAGCCAGGAGTGGAAGCGCAACACCTACAAGCGCCCCGAGCAGAAGAAATGGTATGCGGGCGAAACCATCTCGCTGGGCATCGGCCAGGGCTACAACAACTTCACGCTGCTGCAGCTCGCGCACGCGACGGCCACGCTGGCCAACAGCGGCGTCAAGCACCAGCCGCACCTGGGCCTGGGCAAGGTCGATGCGCTGACCCGGCGCTATGCGCCGCTGCCGCAGCCCGCGGGCATCGACCTGGGCTACAAGCCGCAGAACATCGAGGCGGTGCGCCGCGCCGTGGCGGCCGTCACGGTCGACGGCACGGCGCGCGGACTGTTCATGGGCGCGCCCTACACCTCGGCCGGCAAGACCGGCACGGCGCAGGCCGTGGGCGTGGGGCAGAAGGAAAAATACAGCGCGGCGCGGCTCAACGAATACCAGCGCGACCATTCGCTCTACATGGCCTACGCGCCGGCCGACAAGCCCACCATTGCGCTGGCCTTGATCGTCGAGAACGCGGGCTTTGGCGCGGCGGCGGCGGGGCCGATCGCACGCCGGGTGTTCGACTACTGGCTGCTGGGCCAGTACCCGAGCGAAGAAGACATTGCCTCGGTGCGTTCCGGCCAGGCGCGCACGCCGATGGGCCAGCCGCGCCGCGCCAACGACATTCCCGTGCCTGCCGACAGCATTGCGCTCGAAGGCCTGCCGCGCCGGGTGCTGCCCGACCCCTACCCGCCGGCCACGCCCGCGGGCACGGCCGCGGCTGCAACGCCCGCCGCCCTGCGCGCGCCCGGCGCCGCCACCACGGCGGCAGCCGCGGCGGCCAGCGCGGCATGGATCCCTGACGACTGACGCCAGCGCGCGGTCAGCGCCGGAAAGTCAGCGCATGTGGGTCTCGCGCAGCCGGCGCAGTTGCAGCGCAGCGACGATGGCCAGCGCCGGCAGCGTCCATTCGAGGATTTCCTCCAGGCTCAGCAGCACGTGCAGCAGTGCCTGCGGCACATATTCCTGTACGCCCCACTCGGCCAGCGATGCGGGCGTGCGGTCGGCGATCTTGGCGAACACCATCGCGCCGATCAGCATCGCCAGCGTGACCATCGGCGCATTCCAGCGCGACAGCGGTGCCAGCCAGCGCCGCAGATGGCGCTTCGTCAGCCACACGCCGGCGGCCACGATCGGCAGCAGGATCGCCAGCGCGACGGCGATCTGCCACCACGGCGCATCGATGTAGAAGCGCGACTTCAGGATGCTGATGCCGAACAGCGCGCTGTGCAGGTCCATCTCGCGCATCGCCATGGCCAGCAGCAGCAGGCTCGCGCTCACTGCTTCAAGCGGCGCGGCACGCCCATGGCAGACCAGCACGCAGACAATGGCCGCGGCATAGACCCAGACGGTACTGCGCTCGACGAAACCGCTTTCCTGCAGGAACTGCAGCGGAATCACCTGTGGCACCAGCAGCCCGACGACGATGGCGATGGCCGCGGCAGCGAGGGTGACATACAGACCGAGAAGCGTTTCGGAAGGGGGCAGCCGGGGGCCGCGATGGAGGGGGGCAAAACTCAAGGGGGTACCCTGTCAGGACGCGAAAGGAAATCATTCTATTCGCAGCCATTCAAGCGGTACTAGCGGTCCAGCCGTCCGATGAACGCGCGGATGCGCTCGCTCGCCGGCTGCCCGAAGAATTCGGCGGGCGCGGCCTCGTGCGCGATCCTCCCCGCGTCGAAGAACAGCACGCGGTCGGCCACCTCGCGCGCAAAGCCCATTTCGTGCGTCACGACCACCATCGCCATGCCCGCGTGCGCGAGCTCGCGCATCACGTCGAGCACCTCCTGCACCATTTCCGGGTCCAGCGCCGAGGTCGGCTCGTCGAACAGCATCACCTTGGGCTGCATGGCCAGCGCGCGCGCGATCGCCACGCGCTGCTGCTGCCCGCCCGAGAGCTGCCACGGGTATTTGGCACCATGCTCCTGCAATCCCACGCGGCGCAGCAGCGCCATCGCCTGCTCCTGGGCCTGCGCCCGCGGCGTGCGGTGGATGCGCCGCGGCGCGAGCGTGAGGTTCTCGAGCACCGTCATGTGGCCGAACAGGTTGAACTGCTGGAACACCATGCCGACATCGATGCGCTGGCGCTGCAGCGTGGCCTCGTTTGGCCCGACGGGCACGCCGCCGATCGTGATGCTGCCGCTGTCGTGCGGCTCGAGCCGGTTGATCGCGCGCAGCAGCGTCGATTTGCCCGAACCCGAAGCGCCGATGATGACGCTGACCTCGCCGGTGCAGAACTGCGTCGAGACCTCGCGCAGCACCGGATGCGCGCCAAAGGACTTGCAGACCCGGTCGATGACGATATAGGGCGCGCCCTTCATTGCGCGCGGCCTTCGATGTCGAAGCGGTACTCGAGCGCCTGCGTCGCCTGGGTCACGAGCGTGGTCAGCACCAGATAGGTCAGCGCCACCGTGCCCAGCGTCGCGATCGGCTGGAAGGTCTCGGACTGCAGGCGGTTGCCGACATTGGTCAGCTCGACCACGCCGATCACATAGGCCAGCGATGAATCCTTGAGCAGCGCGACGAAGTTGTTGACCAGCGGCGGCAGCGCCATCTTGAAGGCCTGTGGCATCACCACGTCGAAGAACACATGCTGTCGGCCCAGGCCCAGCGCGCGCGCCGCCTCGGTCTGGCCCTGCGGCACGGCCAGCAGGCCGGCGCGTATCGCCTCGCTGTTGTAGGCGCCGGCATTGAGCCCGAGCGCGAGCATCGCGGCCCAGAAATCGGGCAGCCGCAGCCCGGGCACGAGCAGCGGCAGCGCGAAGTAGACGAACAGGATCTGCACCAGCAGCGGCGTGCCGCGGATCACCCAGAGATAGAGGCGCGCGATCCAGCGCAGCAGCGCCCAGCGCGAGGTGCGCGCCAGCGCGGTGGCCGTGCCCAGCACCAGCCCCAGGACGCCGCTGACCAACGTCAGCCCCAGCGTGGTGTATGCGCCCTGGGCAAAGGTCTGCGCGCTCGAGCCGATGGGCTCTGGCAGCCACGACAGCAGCCAGCCCAGCGCGGCCATGACGACCACCAGCAGCACCAGCGCCGAGACCAGCGTGGCATTGCTGCGTTGCAGGCGCGTCCAGTGCGCGGGCCACAGGGCATGGGGCATGGGACAGGGCCGGGAAGTCGGCTAGTGGTTGGGTGGCATCAGGGCTGGGACGGACAGCGGATGTCTTCCTGGAAGTACTTCTGCGACACCTGGGCATAGCTGCCATCGGCCATGACCGCCTGCAGTGCCTGCGACCAGGCATCGGCCAGGGTGCTGTTGCCCAACTGGACGGCCGCGGCAATGCGCTCGGTGGTGACCCGGTCGCCCACATGGAAGCCCGCCTTGGGTGATTTGCGCAGCAGCTCCTTGGCGACGAAGCGGTCCGTGACCATCGCATCGACGCGCCGGGCGGCCAGCGCGCTGCGCGCATCGGTGTCCGAGGGGAAGTTCTTGACCGACACGACACCCGGCAGGCGCCGTATCTCGGCCGCGTAGGTGGTGCCGGTCTGTACCGCCACGACCTTGCCCGCGAGGTCCTTGGCGCTGCGCAGCGCCGGGTTCAGCGAGACGATCGTGCCGCCCGAGCAGTAGTGCGGCGCGGTGAAGGTGACGGCCTTGGCGCGCTCGTCGGTGATCGCATGCGAGGCAATGGCCACATCCCAGCGGTCCTGCTGCAGCCCGGTGAGCAGCGCATCGAAGCCCAGCGCCTTCCACTGCGGCTTGAGTCCCATCTTGCGCGCCACGAGCTCGGCGACCTCGATCTCGAAGCCCGCGAGCTGCTGGTTCTTGAAGTAATTGAAGGGCGCGTACTGGCCCTCGGTGGCCAGCAGCAGCGTGCCGTCCTTGCGCACCGCGTCGAGCGGGCGCGCGAGCGACGCGGTGGCGGTGGCGCACAGCGCGGCCACGATGGCGAAGGTCTGCAGAATGTTCATGCGCATCTCCTGGAGGCACAGCCGCGCAGGCCGTGTCCTGGCAAGATGATGGCGCGCACGCAGGATGCCGCGCAACACGGCTAAACCCGCATGGTGGTGCGCTCGACGGCCTGCAGGCCTTGCCAGCGCTGGAGCCGAGGATGGCTCGAAGCCGGCGCCCCGCGCGTCAGCGCAGGAAGGCGTCGTAGCCGGTTTTCAGGATCAGCGCGCTCACGACGAGAATGAAGATCCCGCGCACGAAGCCCGTGCCGTGGCGCAGCGCCATGTGCGTGCCCAGCAGGCTGCCCAGCACATTGGCCAGTGCCAGCGGCACCGCGAAGTGCCACCAGACATGGCCCTTGAGGCTGAACAGCACGATGGCCGCGACGTTGGTCGCGATGTTGAGCAGCTTGGCCGAGACCGAGGCATTGAGGAAGTCATAGCCGAGCAGGCGCACGAACAGGAACACGAAGAAGCTGCCCGTGCCCGGCCCGAAGAAGCCGTCGTAGAAGCCGATCACGAGCCCGATCGCGCAGGCCACGAGCGTCTGGGTCCGGCCCGCATAGCGCGGCGCATGGTTGCGGCCCATGTCCTTCCTGAGCAGCGTGTAGATCAGCACGCAGACCAGCACCACGGGCAGCAGCTTGCGCAGGAAGTCGGAAGAGATGACGGTCACGGCCCAGGCGCCGGCAAACGATCCCGCGAAGCTGACCGCGATGGCCGGCGTCAATGACGCCCAGGGAATGTCGACATGGCGGCTGTACTTCCAGGCCGATATGGTCGTGCCCCAGACGGAAGCACTCTTGCCGGTGCCCAGCAGCGTGGCCGGTGCGGCATGGGGAAACGCCGCGAAGATCGCCGGCACGAGGATCAGACCGCCCCCACCGACGATCGCATCGACAAACCCGGCCAGCAGCGAGGCCAGCGATACAAAGAGCCATTCCATATGGACCGGGATTGTCGCACTGCCGGCGCGGTGGTCGGCGTGCCTGGCGCAAGCTAAACAGAAATAAAAAAGCGCCGGACTGGCCGGCGCTCTGTAAAGGCATCTCGCTGTATGCTTTTTGAATATTGGTCTGTTTCTGTGTCGAGTTCGTCTCCTCGGCCCCTCTTCGTTGCACCGAGGTGCACTTGAGTGCATGGACTGTAGCGCCTGCACCCGCTTGGTGCATTGGGGGTTTCCCGAGGTCCAGACGGGTGCGCGAGGTAACTATTTGCAACCCGTCTGGCTGGATCAAGAAGGCTACACGCTCGCTGCCAGCGGCTCGCGCAGCAGCGTCGCGGCCGCTCGGGGCTGATCCTTGCGGATCCATTCGGCGACCTTCTCGGCCATCATCAGCGTCGGTGAATTGGTGTTGCCGCTGGTGATGGTCGGCATCGCGCCCGCATCGACCACGCGCAGCCCGGCAATGCCGCGCACGCGCAGCTGGCTGTCGAGCACCGCCATCGGGTCGTCGGCGCGGCCCATCTTCGTCGTGCCCACCGGATGGAAGATGGTGGTTGCGATGTCGCCGGCCAGGCGCGCGAGCTCCTCGTCGGTCTGGAACTGCACGCCGGGCTTGAACTCCTCGGGCAGGAAGCGCGCCAGCGCCGGCTGGGCAACGATGCGCCGCGTCAGACGCAGGCTGTCGGCCGCGACCTGGCGGTCTTGCGCGGTGCTGAGGTAGTTGGGCGCGATGGCCGGCGCCTGGCGAAAGTCCGGCCCCTGGATGCGCACCGTGCCGCGGCTTGTCGGGTTGAGGTTGCAGACGCTGGCCGTGAACGCCGGGAACGCATGCAGCGGCTCGCCGAACGCATCGAGCGACAGCGGCTGCACGTGGTATTCGAGGTTGGGATGGGGCAGGTCGGGGCGGCTGCGCGTGAATGCGCCGAGCTGCGAGGGCGCCATGCTCATCGGCCCGCTGCGCTTGAACGCGTACTCCATGCCGATGCGTGCCTTGCCCAGCAGGCTCGAGGCCAGCATGTTGAGCGTAGGCGCGCCCTGCACCTTGAACACCGTGCGGATCTGCAGATGGTCCTGCAGGTTCGCGCCGACGCCCGGCAGGTCCTGCAGCACGGGAATGCCGTGCCGCTGCAGCAGCGCCCCGGGGCCGATGCCCGACAGCTGCAGCAGCTGCGGCGAGTTGATCGCGCCCGCGCACAGCAGCACCTCGGCGGTGGCATGCACCGTCTCTAAGCCTTCGCCGGTCGCGACTTCGACACCGGTGCAGCGCCGGCTGCCGTCGGGCTGGGTCTCGATCAGCAGCCTGGTGGCCTGGGCCATGGTCCACATCTCGAAGTTGGCGCGGCCGTAGCAGGCTGGGCGCAGGAAGGCCTTGGCCGTGTTCCAGCGCCAGCCAGCCTTCTGGTTGACCTCGAAATAGCCCACGCCCTCGTTGTCGCCGCCGTTGAAGTCGTCGCTCGCCGGAATGCCCGCCTGCTGCGCGGCCTGGGAGAACGCGTCGAGGATGTCCCAGCGCAGGCGCTGCTTTTCGACGCGCCACTCGCCGCTGCTGCCGTGGGCCTTGTTGCCATGCAGGTGCCGGAAACCGGCGTCGGCATTGCCGCCGGCATCGAGCCGCCAGTGGTCCTCGTGGCGCATGAAGTGCGGCAGGCTGTTGTCCCAGCGCCAGGCATCGTCGCCCGTGAGCTGCGCCCAGTGGTCGTAGTCGCGCGCCTGGCCGCGCATGTAGATCATGCCGTTGATGCTGCTGCAGCCGCCGAGCGTCTTGCCGCGCGGATAGCGCAGGCTGCGGCCGTTGAGGCCGGGTTCGGCCTCGGTCTGATAGAGCCAGTCGGTGCGCGGGTTGCCGATGCAGTAGAGATAGCCGACGGGAATGTGGATCCAGTGGTAGTCGTCCTTGCGCCCGGCCTCGATCAGCAGCACGCGCTTGCTGCGGTCGGCGCTCAGGCGGTTGCACAGCAGCGCTCCGGCCGTGCCGCCGCCAATGATGATGTAGTCGAAGGTGGTATCGCTCATGGGGAAGGTGGGCTGCGCGGCGGTGGAAGGGCTGCAGACCATTGTGCGGATCGCGCGCCGGCTGTCGATAGGGAAAGCGCGCGGGCCCCGGGCATGGCGCCGGCTTTTTGTTTCGTGCCGCGGCGGCTTGCGCTAGAGTGCAGGTCGAGGTCGCGTCCTGCGCGGGGCCACCTGTCAACTGTGCAAGACTGGATGCCGGCCCCTGCCTTTCGCTCCGGGTTTGTTTCACGCTGCCACTGCCTTCATGCCGCCTTCGTCCCTTCCTTCTGTTGTGCTCGATTCCTCTGCCGGCCCGGCGCTGGCAAAAGGCGACTGGACGGCCGCGGGTTTTTCTGACCGCGCGGACTGGCGCCGGCTGCAGCGCGAGCTCGGTGCGGTGGGCAAGGACGCGGCCTGGGATCTCACCCAGATCGGCCGCTTCGACTATGTGGGCGCGCAGATCCTGTGGCGCCACTGGGGCGCGAAGTGGCCGGACAAATACGAGCTGAGCGACGCGCAGCGCGAGATCCTCGAGCGCGTCGCCGAATTCAGCCGGGTCGAAAAGCCCGAACCCGAGCGCTGGCACCCGCTGGACCAGATCGACAAGTTCGGCGTGCTGGTGCTCGCTGGCTGCAGCCATCTCAAGGACCTGGTGGAGCTGATCGGCCAGCTGCTGCTCGACTTCGGCCGGCTGCTGCGCCGGCCGCAGCGCGGGCCGTGGCGCGATATCTCGGGCCATCTCTACAGCATGGGGGCCACGGCACTGCCGATCACGGCGCTCGTGGGTTTCCTGATCGGCGTGGTGCTGGCCTTCCTGATGGCGCTGCAGCTGCGCCAGTTCGGCGCCGAATCCTTCATCGTCAACATCCTGGGCATCTCGCTGATCCGCGAGCTCGGACCGCTCCTGGCCGCGATCCTGGTCGCGGGCCGCACCGGCTCGGCCATCACCGCGCAGATCGGCGTGATGCGCGTCAATGAAGAGCTCGATGCCATGCAGGTCATGGGCATCTCGCATGGCTTCCGGCTGGTGCTGCCGCGCGCGCTGGCGCTGGCGCTGGCCATGCCGCTGGTCGCGCTCTGGACCACGCTGGCCGCGCTGGCCGGCGGCATGCTCGCGGCCGATCTGACGATGGGCATCACGCCTGCCTACTTCGCCCAGGCGCTGCCCGCGGCGGTCGAATCCGCCAATCTTTGGCTGGCGATGGGCAAGTCGATGGTGTTCGGCGTGCTGATCGCGCTGATCGGCTGCCACTGGGGCCTGCGCGTCGAGCCCAATACCCAGAGCCTGGGCCAGGGCACGACGGCTTCGGTGGTGTCGGCGATCACGATGGTGATCATCGTCGACGCCATCTTTGCGATCGTCTTTAAAGACGTGGGAATTTGAAGCGATGACGGCCAACGATATTTCCTCGCCACCGCCAAGCCCGTCCTCGGAAGATCCCGTGGTGCGCATCGAGGGGCTGTGGAGCGTTTTTGGCGAAGGCGAGAAAGCCTTTGCCGTGCACCAGGACCTGGAGCTCACGGTCGAGCGCGGCGAGATGCTGTCGATCGTCGGCGGCTCGGGCACGGGCAAGACCGTGCTGCTGCGCCAGATGCTCGGGCTGCTCGAGCCGACCAAGGGCACGGTCGAGGTGCTGGGCCGTCCTGGCGCCGAGATGGGGCGCGAGGGGGCGGCCGCGCGCGTGGGCATGCTGTTCCAGCACGGGGCGCTGTTTTCGGCGTTCAACGTGCTCGACAACATCGCATTCGCGCTGCGCGAGCAGGGCAGCCTGCCCAACGACCTCATATGCGACGCCGCCATGGTCAAGCTGCAGATGGTCGGGCTCAAGCCCGAGCATGCGATGCGCATGCCCGCGGACCTCTCGGGCGGCATGATCAAGCGCGTGGCGCTGGCGCGCGCGCTGATCATGGACCCGCCGCTGCTGCTGCTCGACGAGCCGACGGCCGGGCTCGATCCGACGAGCGCCGATGAATTCTGCACGCTGCTGCGCGAGCTGCATGCCTCGCTGGGGCTGACGCTGATCATGGTGACCCATGACCTCGACACCTTGTTCGCGCTGTCTTCGCGCGTGGCCGTGCTGGCCGAGAAGAAGGTGCTGGTCACGGGCACGCCGCGCGAGGTCGCGGCCTATGACCATCCCTTCATTGAAACCTTTTTCCGGGGAGAGCGGGGCCGGCGTGCCATGGCGCCCCTGAGCAGCGGCCCGGTGGCCGCAGGAGAAACCTGATGGAAAACAAGTCGCATGCCATGGCGGCCGGGCTGTTCGTGGTGCTGGTGACGGCGCTGCTGGCCGGGCTCGCGCTGTGGCTCACCCGGGACCACAACCAGTACAACCAGTACGAGCTCACGACCAAGGACGGCATCGGCGGCCTGCAGCCGCAGGCGGCCGTGCGCTACAAGGGCGTGCCGGTCGGCAAGGTCATGCATATCGGCTTCGATCCGCAGGCCAACGGCAACGTGCTGATCCGCATCGCCGTGGACACCGGCGCCCCGATCACCGCCACCACCTTTGCCCAGCTGGGCTACCAGGGCGTGACGGGCCTGGCCCATGTGCAGCTCGACGACGCCGCCGAACCACCGCCCCAGCAGCCTCCGGGCGCCAGTGGGCTGCCGCGGCTGTGGCTCAAGTCCTCGCCGCTGAGCATGCTGGCCGACCAGGGGCCGGCGATCCTGGGCCGCGTCGACGAAGTCACGCGCCGGCTCAACGACATGCTGGGCGACGAGAACCAGAAGCGCTTCAGCGACATGCTCGAGAACATCTCGGGTGCGGCGGCGGGCGTGCGCGACCTGAGCGCCGGCGTGCAGCAGACCCTCACCAAAAGCGTCGAGCCGGCGCTGGCCGACTTTCCTGCGCTCACTTCCGATGCGCGCAAGGCGCTGCAGTCGCTGGACCAGGCCGGCAAGAACACTGCCGCGGTCGCCTCCGACCTGGGCCAGACGGTGCAGCGCATCAATGCGCCCGAAGGGCCGCTCGAGCAGATCGCCGAGGGCACGCAGGCGCTGGTGCGCGCCGCCGACGGCCTGGGCCGCACCACCTTGCCCCACGTGAGCCGCGCCGCCGACGATGTGTCGCGCGCCGCGCGCCAGCTCGGCGCCGCCGCCGGCGGCTTCAGCGACAACCCGCAATCGGTGATCTACGGCAGCGGCCGTGCGGTTCCCGGCCCGGGCGAGCCCGGTTTTGCGACCCCCACCTCCCAGCCTTAGGAATCCGCCATGTCCGCTTTGTCTTTCAAGAACGCACGCAGCGGCGCGCTGCAGGCTGCCGCCGCCCTGGCCTGCCTCTGGCTGGCCGGCTGTTCGGTGCTGCCGCGCCCCCCGGCGCAGCCCGTGCGCTACGACTTCGGCCCGGTGATGCCGGTGGCTGCTGGTGCTGCGGCGTCCGGTGCCATCGCCACGCCCCAGGTACCGCGGCCCGCGATCGCGCTGGCAGAAATCGAGGCCCCGGGCCTCAGGGATTCCGAAACCTCGGTGCTCTACCGCCTCGCGTATGCCGAGTCGCAGGTGGTGCGTCCCTACCAGCTCGCACGCTGGACGCTGCCGCCCGCGCAGCTGGTGCAGCAGCGCCTGAGCAGCGGCCTGGGCCGCGAGCGCGCGGTGCTGCTCGGCGGCGACGGCACGGCGCAGCCCAAGGTCCAGGGGCAGACGCCGGCGGTGCTCAAGGTCGAGCTCGAGGAATTCAGCCATGTGTTCCGCACCGCGCAGGACAGCATCGGCTGGGTGCGCCTGCGCGCCACGCTGGTCGATCGTCAGAAGCAGGGCGATGTGCTGCTGGGACAGAGCACTTTCGTTGCGCAGCAGCCCGCCGCCAGCCCGGATGCCGCCAGCGGCGTGCGCGCGTTGACCGAGGCCACCGATCGGGTCATTGCCGACATGGAGCAATGGTTGCAGCAGTTGGGCCACTGAGCCTCGCGTAACGCAAGGTTTTGCAGGACAGGGCGGGCAAGGCGCGTGTCTTTTTCCTGCACCAGGCGCAAAAGCTTTCTTCTACAGTGTCATGTTTTTGGCTATCGAGTAATACAATTCGATTGCTAAAACTAATTGATGACTGGTCAGGGGTCCCGCATGGCTCCTGGCAAGAAGAAAAGGAACCATCCATGCAATCCCCGCGCCATCTGCAGGCGCTGCTATGTGCCTGCATTTTCATCTCCATTGCCGTCCTTGCCAGCCTGGCCATCGGTTCGACGGCTTCCGAACAGATGGCGGCCAAACGCCGCATTTCCCTGCAATTGCGCCAGGAGATGGAGCAATGTGCCCCCCTGGACGGTGCCGAGGCGCTGTTCTGCCGGTGCCGGTGCGAGGGCCAGGCCGAGGTGGCCATTGCCGAGCTGCGGGCGCAGCGCCAGGCGCGGCGCCAGGCATGCCGCCGCCGCCTGGCCGCGCACCACGGGATCGACGCGTCACGCTGCAATGCCCTGCCGCGGCGTCTGCGCGAGCGTTGCACCAACGCCTTGCCGGCCCCGCAAAGCTCTTGACCAGATCGGCGCCTGGCTTGGCTGTGAGGCCCATTCGGGCAGCGTCTGGTGCATCGGCCTGTCTCCTGTAAGAATGCAGATTGGAATTGCGCATTGCCGCGCCACTACAGCACCTGCCGCTGCCCTGGATGCCGCGCAGGTGGATGTCAACCAACAGCAAAGGGAAGACAGCATGGGAAGTTTTGTGAATTTGACCTCGGCCGATGGCTTCACCGCACCTGCCTGGGTGGCGGTGCCTGATGGCCCGGTCCGGGGCGCCATCGTGGTGCTGCAGGAAATCTTTGGCGTCAACTCCCATATCCAGGCCGTGGCCGACCGTTTTGCGGCGCGTGGCTATGTGGCGGTCGCGCCCTCGATGTTCGCGCGCGTGGAGCCCGATGTGAACCTGGGCTATTCGTCCGCCGACATGGAGCGCGGCATGGCGCTCAAGGCCGCGACCGAAGCGCTGCCCGCGCCCGGCGCACTGGCCGAAGTCGAAGCCGCGGTGGCGCACGCCGCGGCGATCAGCGCCGGCAAGGTCGGTGTCGTCGGTTTCTGCTGGGGCGGCCTGCTGACCTGGCGCGCCGCCTGCCAGCTCCCCGGCCTGTCCGCGGCCGTGAGCTACTACGGCGGCGGCATGACCACACCCGAAGAAGCCGCGCGCACGCCGCTGTGCCCGGTGCTCGCGCACTTCGCGCGCCAGGACCACTGGATCTCGGTCGACTCGGTCCAGGCCTTCGACCGCGCCCACCCGGACATCGAAGTGCATCTCTACGACGCCGACCACGGCTTCAACTGTGACCAGCGCGGCGCGTATGACGAAGCCAGCGCGCTGCTGGCGCGGGATCGCACGCTGGCGTTTTTCGACAAGCACCTGGCCTAGAGCGCGCGGTCCAGCCGTTCTATGTAGCGCTTGCGCCAGAAATAGGAAATCAGCACCACCGACACCACGCCCATGCCCGCCATGGCCCACCAGAACCCGTCCTGCTTGTGCACCAACGGAATGAACTCGAAGTTCATGCCGAAGACCGCGGCAATCAGGTTCAGTGGCAGGAACACGGCGGTGATCGTGGTCAGCGTGCGCATGATGTCGTTGGCGCGGTTGCTCTGCAGCGAGAAATGCATCTGCACCGCGGTTTCCGCGCTCTGCTCGAGGCGGCGCACATGGTGGACCACGCGCTCGATGTGTTCGAGCACGTCGCGCGAGCGCACCTTGAGCAGCTCGCGCTCGCGCTGCGCCTGGGGCATGGCCTCGGCGGGCCAGGCGTCGAGCGCCTCGATCCATTCTTGGATCGCGGCGCGCTGGTCCTCGCAGATTTCATCGAGCTGATGCAGCGCCAGCCGCGCATCGAGGATCGCGCTCCAGTTGGAGATGCGTGCCTTGGGCTCGAGCAGCGCCGACTGCCAGTGGTCGAGCTGGCGCGTGAGCTCGCGGCGCAGCTCCAGGTAGCTGTCGACCATATGGTTGACCAGCCGCAGCATCAGGTCGGCCGGGCTGTTGGTGCGCCGCGCCGCGGCGCTGCGCGTGTCGGTCGGCTGCTCCGACAGCAGCCGCTGCACGAAATGCGCGCGCACCGGGCAGTCTTCGGGATGCACGGTCAGCAGCAGATGGTCGAACACCACCATGCCCACGGGACGCGTCACGATGCGCGTGAGCACCGGGGTGCCATGCTGCGGGGGTGCCGGCGCCGCGTCGCCGCTTTCGGCCGATGCCAGGCGCTGGAACACCAGCAGGTCGTATTGCGAGGTCGCGTCGTAATTGGACGGCAGATGGGCGTTGAGCAGGTCGGAGACATGCAGGTCGACCAGCGTCATGCCGCATTGCCGGTGCAGCATCGCCTGCAGCGCCGGCAGCTGCGCCGCGAACTCGCTGCGGCTGCAGGAGACCCAATAGAAGCCCGTGGCCGAGGAGGGCGCCAGCGGCAGCTCCTCCCCCTGGTCCTGGGCGGGGCCGGTGGCGGCGATGTGGAGCGTGCGCATGGCCCGGGTGCGGTCAGCGGCGCTGCAGTTTTTTCGCGGCGTCGATGGCGAAATAGGTCAGCACGCCATCGGCGCCGGCGCGCTTGAATGCCAGCAGGCTTTCCATCATCACCGCGTCGTGGTCGATCCAGCCGTTGGCGGCCGCGGCCTTGACCATCGCGTACTCGCCCGACACCTGGTAGGCAAAGGTCGGCACCTTGAACTCGTCCTTGACGCGGCGCACGATGTCGAGATAGGGCATGCCGGGCTTGACCATGACCATGTCGGCGCCTTCGGCCAGGTCCAGCGCGACCTCGCGCAGCGCTTCGTCGCTGTTGCCCGGGTCCATCTGGTAGACGTTCTTGTCGGCCTTGCCGAGCGCGCCGCGCGTGCCCACGGCATCGCGGAACGGCCCGTAGAACGCGCTCGCGTACTTGGCGCTGTAGGCCATGATGCGGGTGTGGATGTGGCCGTGGCCCTCCAGCGCGTCGCGGATCGCGGCAATGCGCCCGTCCATCATGTCGCTGGGCGCGACCATGTCGACGCCGGCGTCGGCATGCGCGAGCGCCTGGCCGATGAGGATCTCCACGGTCGCGTCGTTGAGGATGTAGCCGGTGTCGTCGAGCAGGCCGTCCTGGCCGTGGCTGGTGTAGGGGTCGAGCGCGACATCGGTCATCACGCCCAGGCCGGGGAACTCCTTCTTGAGCGCGCGCACCACGCGCGGGATCAGGCCGTCGGGGTTGAGCGCCTCCTTGCCATCGGGCGTCTTGAGCCCGGGATCGATGGCCGGGAACAGCGCCAGCACCGGGATCTCGAGCTTTACGCACTCCTCGGCCACGGGCAGCAGCAGGTCCAGGCTCAGGCGGTCCACGCCGGGCATGGAGCCCACGGCCTCGCGCCGCTGCGTCCCCTCGTGCACGAACACCGGATAGATCAGGTCGTGGGCCGTCAGCACGTTCTCGCGCACCAGATTGCGCGTGAACGGATCGCGGCGCAGGCGCCGGGGACGGTTGTGGGGGAAAGGGGTGGGGCTGGAGAGATGCATAACGAAAATTGTGCCCCATCCGACCCGTGGGTGGTGCAGCACCGGGGCAAAACTGCAGCGCGAGGCTGGAGAAGCAGGCGCCGCAAGGGCCGCTGGGGCATGGTTTTGCACACGGGGGGCCCTGCAGGTCGGGCAGGGCCCGTACACTGACAGCATGTTATGGGTCAAAGCTTTTCACATCGTGTTCATTGCGAGCTGGTTCGCGGGACTTTTCTATCTTCCGCGGATCTTCGTGAACCTCGCCATGGTCACACCGGGCTCGGTCGCCGAGCGCGAGCGCTTGATCCTGATGGCGCGCAAGCTGCTGCGCTTCACGACGCTGCTGGCCGTGCCGGCGCTGCTGCTGGGCCTGTGGCTGTGGCAGGGCTACGGCATCGGCCGCGGCCCCGGCAACGGCTGGATGCATGCCAAGCTGCTGATCGTGCTGCTGGCGCTGGGCTACCACCATGCGTGCGCGCGGCTGCTGCGCAAGTTCATCGATGACGTGAACCAGCGCAGCCACCGCTGGTACCGCTGGTTCAACGAAGTGCCCGTGCTGCTGCTGGTCGCGGCCGTGGTGCTGGTGGTCGTCAAGCCCTTCTGAGGCGGGGAGCCGCGGCGCAGTGCACAAGACTTCGGCCTGGCCCCTGGCGCTGGTGTATGCGGCGCTGATCTTCTTTGCCAGCCTGTTTCCGTTCACCGGCTGGCGCGCCCAGGGCATCAACCCCTGGGTGTTCCTCTCGGCGAAGATCCCGCCTCCCTACTGGAGCTGGTTCGACGTCAACATCAACATCGTCGGGTACGCGCCGCTGGGTTTTCTGCTGGCGCTGGCGCTGCTGCGCTCCGATGCGCCGGGCGCCGATGCACCGGGCACCGCTGCGTCGCGCGCGGCGGTGCCGGTCGCGGCGCTCGCCGGCACGCTGCTGTCGGCGGCCATGGAATTCCTGCAGATCTACCTGCCGCGGCGCGTGCCCTCCAACATGGACCTGGCGCTGAACGCCGCCGGCACGCTGCTGGGCGCGCTGCTGGCGCTGCTGCTCGAGCGCCTGGGCGCCATCGACCGCTGGAGCCTGTTTCGCGCGCGCTGGTTCACGGGACAGGCGCGCGGCGCGATCGTGCTGCTGGTGCTCTGGCCGGTGGCGCTGCTGGTACCGGCGGCGGTGCCCTTCAGCCTGGGCCAGGTGTTCGAGCGGCTCGAGTCGTTCCTGACGGAGCTGCTCGAAGGCACGCCCTTTCTCGACTGGTTGCCAATGCGCGACGCGCCGCTGGTGCCGCTGTCGCCGGGCGGCGAGCTGCTGTGCGAGGTGCTGGGCCTGCTGGCGCCCTGCCTGCTGGCCTATTGCGTGGTGCCGAACAAGGGGCGCCGCGCGGTGCTCGCGCTGCTGGGCGTGGGGCTGGGCATCGCGGCCACCGCGCTGTCGGCGGCGCTGAGCTATGGCCCGGTGCATGCCTGGGAATGGCTGGGACTGCCGGCGCATCTCGCGATCTGGGTCGCACTGGCGCTGGCCGCGGCGCTGATCGCGCTGCCCGGGCGGGCCTGCGCGGCAGTGCTGCTGCTGGTGTTGATGTGGCAGCTGAGCCTGCTCAACCAGGCGCCGACCAGCGCCTATTTCGCGCAGACGCTGCAGACCTGGGAGCAGGGGCGCTTCATCCGCTTCTACGGCCTCGCGCAGTGGCTTGGCTGGCTCTGGCCCTATGCCGCGTTGCTCTATGTGCTGCTGCGGATTTCGCGCCGCGGCGCACCTTCCTAGGCGGACCCTCCTAGAATGCAGCCCATGAGCGACAACACTTCCAAGCCCGACGCAGCGGGCTACTATGCCCGCCACATTTTTTTCTGCCTGAACGAGCGTCAGGGTGGCGAAGACTGCTGCGCGCTGCATGGCGCCAAGGCGGCTTTCGACCGCTGCAAGTCCCAGGTCAAGGCCGCGGGACTGTCCGGCCCGGGCCAGGTGCGCGTCAACAAGGCGGGCTGCCTGGACCGCTGCGCCGGCGGCCCGGTGGCCGTGGTCTATCCCGAAGGCACCTGGTACACCTTCGTCGACAATGACGACATCGACGAGATCGTCGAGTCGCATCTGAAGAATGGCCAGGTCGTCGAGCGCCTGCTCACGCCGCCGGAACTCGGCCGCTGAAACGCACTCCATCCGAGCAGCCTTATTTGTTTTTCAGGCGGAGCGCCCTTGCCGGCCGTTTTCCCGCCCCCATGGAACCCGCAACGTGAATGCCCAGACTGAACGCTTGACCCTGACGGGCGCCGCCGGCGCGATCGAGGCGCTGCGCGACGCCGCCCAGCTGACCGAAGGCCAGGCGCCGCGCGGCGTGGTCGTCATCGCCCATCCCCATCCGCTGTTTGGCGGCAGCATGGACAACAAGGTCGTGCAGACCCTGGCACGCGCCTTCGTGCAAAGCGGCTTCACCGCCGTGCGCTTCAACTTCCGCGGCGTGGGCGCGAGCGCCGGCACCTACGACGCGGGCGGTGCCGAGCTGCAGGACCTGCTCGAGGTCGTGCGCCAGGTCGCGCCCGAAGGTCCGATCGCGCTGGCCGGCTTCTCGTTCGGCGCCTTCGTCACCAGCCATGCACTCGCGCAGCTGTGGCCCGAAGGCCGGATCGAGCGCGCGGTGCTGGTCGGCACGGCCACCAGCCGCTTCAGCGTCGCGCCGGTGCCGCCCGAGGCGCAGCAGCGCACGCTCGTGGTCCATGGCGAAGCCGACGATACCGTGGAGCTGTCCTCGGTCATGGACTGGGCGCGCCCGCAGATACTCCCTGTCACAGTTGTCCCGGGAGGCGGCCATTTCTTTCACGGACAATTGCCGCTGCTCAAGAGCCTGGTGGTGCGCCACCTGCTGCCGGGGCTGTGACGCCCCCGGCAGGCGGCCGCAGCCGCCCGCCCCGCTTCGCCGCTCGCTGCACTGGCGGGCGTTTTTCAGACTTTCTCCTAGCCTTACATGACCCTCATCCGCACCTTGCGTGTACTTGCCGTGACCGCGGCGGTCGCGCCTGCCTTCGCCCTGGCCCAGATCAGCCTGCCCCAGCCGCCCGAGATCGCCGCCCGCAACTACCTGCTGGTCGACGTGACGGCCAATCAGGTGCTGGGCGCCAAGGACATCGACGCCCCGATCGAGCAGGCCTCGCTGACCAAGCTGATGACCGGCTACCTGGTGTTCGATGCGCTGCGCGCCAAGAAGGTCACGCTCGAGCAGCGTTTCCCTGTCAGCGAGCGCGCCTGGAAGATGCCCGGCTCGCGCATGTTCATCGACCCCAAGATGCAGGTGCCGGTCGATGACCTGATCAAGGGCATGATCGTGCAGTCGGGCAACGACGCCACCGTGGCGCTGGCCGAAGGCGTGGGCGGTTCGCTGGAAAACTTCGTGCGCCTGATGAACGAGCAGGCCAAGGCGCTGGGCATGAAGGGCACGAGCTACAAGAACCCCGAAGGCCTGACCGAACCCGGCCACCTGACGACCGCGCGCGACCTGTCCATCCTGGCCCAGCGCCTGATGCAGGACTTCCCCGAGTACATGCACTACTACTCGACCAAGCAGTACCACTACGAAGGCACGCCGGCGTCGAACGGCACCAACCGCAACACGCTGCTGTTCCGCGACCCCACGGTGGACGGCCTGAAGACCGGCCACACGGCCGCTGCCGGCTACTGCCTGGTCTCCACGGCAAAGCGCACCATGCCCCAGGTCGGCGAGCGCCGCCTGCTGTCGATCGTGCTCGGCGCATCCAGCGCCAACTCGCGCGCCACCGAAAGCCAGAAGCTGCTGAACTGGGGCTACACGGCCTTCGATTCGGTCAAGCTGTTCGACGCCGGCCAGCCCGTCGCCACGCCCGAAGTCTGGAAGGGCCAGGCCAGCACCATCCAGATCGGGCAGGTCAAGCCGATCGTCGTCACGGTGCCTGCGGGCTCGGGCGGCAAGCTCAAGACCGAGGTCGTGCGCCAGGATCCGCTGATCGCGCCCTTCACCAAGGGCCAGGCCATGGGCACGCTCAAGGTCACGCTGGACGACAAGACCGTGGCCGAAGTGCCGCTGGTGGCACTCGAGGCCGTCGAGCAGGCCGGCTTCTTCGGCCGCCTGTGGGACGCCATCCGCCTGTGGATAAAGTAACTGGCTCCCCACGCTTGCTCACTTCGTGTAGCTGCGCTGCCCCTCCGAGAGGGGCCCTCGCAGCTTGGGGCGGCCCGGCGCTGCTCGTGCAGCTCGCCTGCGTATGGCCGGGGTAAGCGTAACGGCTGCAGGGGTGCTCGCAGGCTCACTTGCTTTGAGCGAGCCAAGCTGCTACAGTCGAATGCTTTTCGGAAATTCCGAAGGGATTCACGTTTTCGTTTTTTACGTTTAGGGACGTATACATGCCAACCATTAACCAGCTCGTTCGTCAGGGGCGCTCGGTCGAAACGATCAAGTCCAAGAGCCCTGCGATGGAAAACTCTCCCCAGCGCCGCGGCGTGTGCACCCGTGTGTACACCACGACGCCCAAGAAGCCTAACTCTGCTCTGCGTAAGGTCGCCAAGGTGCGCCTGACCAACGGTTTCGAGGTCATCTCCTACATCGGCGGCGAAGGCCACAACCTGCAGGAACACAGCGTCGTGCTGGTTCGCGGCGGTCGTGTCAAGGATCTGCCCGGTGTTCGTTACCACATCGTCCGCGGTTCGCTGGATCTGCAAGGCGTCAAGGATCGCAAGCAGTCGCGCTCCAAGTACGGTGCCAAGCGTCCCAAGAAGGCCTAAGCCTTTCTGCAGACAAAAATTTTCGGTGTTTGTCCTGCCGGGCAGGTAGTTCAAACGTAGTGACCCCAAGCGCAAATGTTTTGCGTGGGTCGAGTAAGTGGGTGTCCTGTTGACTCCCGCGGTATCTGAAAAGATGCCAACTGAAGCAAAGATAGAGGTAAAAAATGCCACGTCGTCGCGAAGTCCCCAAACGTGAAATTCTGCCGGATCCTAAGTTCGGCAACGTAGAGCTGTCCAAATTCATGAACGTGATCATGGAAGGCGGCAAGAAGGCAGTTGCAGAGCGCATCATTTATGGCGCCCTGGAACTGATCCACAAGAAGCACCCCGACAAGGATCCTCTGGAAGCCTTCGTGGTTGCTATCAACAACGTGAAGCCCATGGTGGAAGTCAAGTCCCGCCGCGTGGGTGGTGCAAACTACCAAGTGCCTGTTGAAGTGCGCCCTGTCCGTCGCCTGGCTCTGTCCATGCGCTGGCTCAAGGAAGCCGCTCGCAAGCGTGGTGAAAAGTCCATGGCCCAGCGCCTGGCCAACGAGCTGCTGGAAGCGACCGAAGGTCGTGGCGGCGCGATGAAGAAGCGTGATGAAGTGCACCGTATGGCAGAAGCCAACAAGGCGTTCAGCCACTTCCGCTTCTAAACGGCGGTAGCGCTTTCCTGATACGGGGCCGCTTGCAAATTTTTGCCTGCGGCCTTGTCTCGATTCAGAGCGCCCCCAAATTGACTGTTGCCCACTTTGTTGGAGTGGCAGTGATTCTCCAGACGATCAATTAAGGATCCACCATGGCTCGCAAGACCCCCATTGAGCACTACCGCAACATCGGTATTTCCGCTCACATCGACGCAGGTAAAACCACCACCACCGAGCGTATCCTGTTTTATACCGGCGTGAACCACAAGCTGGGCGAAGTGCACGATGGCGCAGCCACCATGGACTGGATGGAGCAAGAGCAAGAGCGCGGCATCACGATCACCTCCGCTGCCACGACCTGCTTCTGGTCGGGCATGGACCACTCGTTCCCCGAGCACCGCTTCAACATCATCGACACCCCCGGCCACGTCGACTTCACGATTGAGGTCGAGCGCTCGATGCGCGTGCTCGATGCTGCCTGCATGGTCTACTGCGCTGTGGGTGGCGTGCAGCCCCAGTCGGAAACCGTGTGGCGCCAAGCCAACAAGTACCGCGTGCCCCGCCTGGCTTTCGTGAACAAGATGGACCGTACCGGTGCCAACTTCTTCAAGGTCGTCGAGCAGATGAAGCTGCGCCTGAAGGCCAACCCCGTGCCCGTCGTCGTGCCCATCGGCGCTGAAGACGGCTTCGAAGGCGTGGTCGATCTGGTCAAGATGAAGGCCATCTTCTGGGACGAAAAGTCGCAGGGCATGAAGTTCGAATACCGCGAAATCCCCGACAACCTGGTTGCCGTGGCGAACGAGTGGCGCGAAAAGATGGTCGAAGCCGCGGCTGAAGCCAGCGAAGAGCTGATGAACAAGTACTTGGAAGAGGGCACGCTCTCCGAAGAGGAAATCATGAGCGGCCTGCGCACGCGTACCCTCGCCGTCGAAATCCAGCCCATGCTGTGCGGCTCGGCCTTCAAGAACAAGGGCGTGCAGCGCATGCTCGACGCCGTGATCCAGTTCCTGCCCGCTCCCGTGGAAGTGGCTGCGATCGAAGGTACCGATCCTGACGACGAAGAAATCAAGCTGACGCGCAAGGCCGACGACAGCGAGAAGTTCGCTGCACTGGCTTTCAAGCTGATGACCGACCCCTTCGTGGGCCAGCTGACTTTCGTGCGCGTCTACTCGGGCGTTCTGACCAAGGGCGACACCGTCCTGAACGCGGTCAAGGGCAAGAAGGAACGTATCGGCCGTATCGTGCAGATGCATGCCAACGAACGCCTGGAAGTCGAAGAAATTCGCGCCGGTGACATCGCTGCCTGCGTGGGCCTGAAGGACGTGACGACCGGCGAAACCCTGTCCGACCTGAACCACCCCATCATCCTGGAACGCATGGTCTTCCCCGAGCCCGTGATTGCCCAGGCTGTGGAACCCAAGACCAAGGCCGACCAGGAAAAGATGGGCATCGCCCTGTCGCGCCTGGCCGCTGAAGATCCGTCGTTCCGCGTGCGTTCCGACGAAGAATCGGGCCAGACCATCATCGCCGGTATGGGCGAGCTGCACCTGGAAATCATCGTCGACCGCATGAAGCGCGAGTTCGGTGTGGAAGCCAACGTCGGCAAGCCCCAGGTGGCTTACCGCGAAACCATCCGCAAGACCATCGAAGATGCCGAAGGCAAGTTCGTGCGTCAGTCGGGCGGCAAGGGCCAGTACGGTCACGTGGTGCTGAAGATCGAACCCAACGAAGCCGGCAAGGGCATCGAGTTCGTCGACGCGATCAAGGGCGGTGTGGTTCCTCGCGAATACATCCCTGCGGTCGAAAAGGGCATCAACGAAGCCGTCACGCAAGGCGTGCTGGCCGGCTACCCGGTGGTTGACGTCAAGGTCACGCTGCACTTCGGTTCGTACCACGATGTGGACTCGAACGAACTGGCGTTCAAGATGGCTGCCATCTTCGGTTTCAAGGAAGGCTGCCGCAAGGCCAGCCCGGTCATCCTGGAACCCATGATGTCCGTGGAAGTGGAAACGCCTGAAGACTACGCCGGCACCGTGATGGGCGATCTGTCCTCGCGTCGCGGCATGGTACAGGGCATGGACGACATGGTCGGTGGCGGCAAGGCCATCCGTGCCGAAGTCCCGCTGTCGGAAATGTTCGGTTACTCGACCTCGCTGCGCTCGGCAACGCAAGGTCGCGCCACCTACTCGATGGAGTTCAAGCACTACGCTGAAGCTCCTCGCAACGTGTCGGAAGCCATCATGGCTGCCCGCACGAAGTAAAATCGGTTTTTGCCTGGAAGACGCTCGAAAGAGTGGCTTCCCAGGTGTGCCAGGTCTGCGATGGAGTGCCCCCCTGTTTCCTGTGCGGGGGGAATCAGCAACTCGATGCAGACGTTAAACCATCACACAGGTTTTGCTCTTTTGGAGAAATCTCATGGCAAAAGGTAAGTTTGAACGCACCAAGCCCCACGTCAACGTGGGCACCATCGGTCACGTCGATCACGGCAAGACGACCCTGACGGCAGCCATCGCTACCGTTCTGTCGGCCAAGTTCGGCGGCGAAGCCAAGAAGTACGACGAAATCGACAAGGCGCCTGAAGAAAAGGCCCGCGGTA